>PVMK01123402.1_pt1 | contig 24011 bp, 26 predicted proteins | sample 1853481 | NCBI WGS metagenome assembly PVMK01 (sample SAMN08533507, study PRJNA380276) | Marine sediment metagenome, whole genome shotgun sequencing project. | reverse complement strand
TAGCGTTCTGGGAACTCGCTGAGCTAAGACGCAAACAACCGAACATTGATGACGCTGTCGATGGCATCGATCTCTTCGAGCAGCTCCGGCCCAGGTGCCGATTCGATATCGATCAGGTTGTAGGCCACGTCGTCCCGGCTTTTGTTGATCATGTCGATCACGTTGATTTCCCGGTTGGCCAGCACAGACAACACCTGACCAAGCATTTTTGGTACGTTCTGGTTGGTGACCGCGATGCGATGTCCTTCGTTGCGTTCCAGGTTGACCGCCGGGAAGTTGACCGAATTGCGGATGTTGCCGTTCTCCAGAAAATCGATCAGTTGGGTGGCGGCCATTACCGCGCAGTTTTCCTCCGCCTCGCTGGTACTGGCGCCGAGATGCGGCGTGAACCAGACGTTGTCCAGGCCCAGCAGTTCGGGTTTCGGAAAATCGGCGAAGTAGCCGCCGAGCTGTCCGGTCGCCAGCGCGTCGGCCACGGCCGTATGCTCGACGATTTCCTCGCGGGCGAAGTTCAACAGGATCGAGCCCGGTCGAAACGACTTCAGGCTATCGGCGTTAACCAATCCCCGGGTAGCGTCCAGCAACGGCACGTGCAGCGTCACGAAGTCCGAACGCGCGAACAGCGAGTGTAGATTCTCCATGCGCGTGACGGCGCTCGGCAGCCGCCATGCGGCATCCACCGAAATGGCCGGATCGTAGCCAAGCACAGCCATCCCCATGTGCAGGCCCTGCTGCGCCACCAGGGAACCGATGGACCCGAGACCAACCACGCCCAGCGTCTTGCCGAACAGCTCCTGGCCCTTGAAGCGCTTCTTCTCTCCTTCCACCAGCTTGTGCAACGTATCGGAATCGTTGTCCGTACCCAGTGATCTGATGTATTCGATTCCGCCGACAATGTCCCTCGACGCCAGCAGCAGCGCGGCAAAGACGAGTTCCTTGACAGAATTCGCGTTGGCGCCCGGTGTGTTGAACACCACCACGCCGTGCTCGGTGTAGTAATCGACTGGAATGTTGTTGACCCCGGCACCTGCTCGCGCCACGCCGCGCAAGCCGGGCGTCAGGTGCTCTTCGCCCAGTTGCTGGCTGCGCAGCAACAGTGCATCCGGATCGGGCACATCGCTACCCACCTCGTAGGTGTCCTGAGGAAAACGCTCTAATCCCCGCAACGCAATCTGGTTGAAGGTGCGAACCTTGTACATCGACACGACCTATGCCCCGAGAAAAGCGCGCTATTGTAGTCGCACGTCGCGCTCGCTGCGACACGAACACTCAATTCCCGTTCGATGCTCGTCAGGGTTGAGCTTCAGGGGCTTTCGCAACCGATTCAATGACACGCGCGATGACCGCGGTTGCGTTTTCAGGCACGTTTCGCGGCCGCAACTTGACGGCACGTGACTTCAGCGCGACCAACTCGTCGAGCAATCGTTGATGATCGAGGTCTTCCTCGAGGAGCACTCGGCTCCAGCCTTGACGTTCGGCGTATCGCGCGTTGTCTATCTGATCGCCGCGGCTCGCCTGCGCCGATAGCGGTATCAGCAACGACGGTTTGCCCAGAGCAGCCAGCTCGAACACCGCGTTTGCGCCTGCTCGACTCACCACCAGGTCGGCGGCGGCGAGCACGTCACCCCACTCGGCGTCCACATACTCGAACTGGCGATACCCGGGTTGCCCGCGCAACCGCGAATCGATCCGGTCGTGCCCGCACACGTGAGCGACGTTGAACCGTTCACAGAGGTGTCGAACGCCGCGCCGAACGGCAGCGTTGATCACCTCTGAACCAAGGCTGCCCCCCACCACCAGCAGCATCGGCTTGTCGGTGTCGAAACCGCACATTTCGCGGCCCCGATCAGCGGAGCCATCGAGCAGTTCGGGACGCAGCGGACTGCCGGTGTGTTCGACGCGGCCGCGCGCCACATGGGTTTCGGCAAAGCTGGTGCAAACCACGTCGACGAAGGGCGCCGATAGCCGGTTGGCAAGGCCCGGTGTCAGGTCGGACTCGTGCGCGACCACAGGAATTCGATTGAGCCAGGCTCCGACCACTACCGGAAAAGCAACGAAACCGCCCTTCGAAAAAACTACCAGGGGCCGCACCCGGCGCAGCAGCCTGGTGGCTTGCCAGAGACCAGCCAGCAACCGGTACACATCGCGCAGGTTTTTCATGGACCAGTAGCGGCGCAACTTGCCGCTGGGAATTGAGAAGAACTCGACCCCCAGGGCCGGAATCAGATCCTTCTCCGGCGCGCCCGATCCCCACGTAGCTGACGCGCCAGCCGGCGTCTCGAAAGTGGTGAATCAGCGGGATGCATGGCACCACGTGGCCGGCCGAGCCACCGCCGACGAACAGCACATGGGCGGCTCACAGGCCGAGCACCTGTTTGACGAGCGGTATGGTCAACCGCCGCTGATCGGCCAGCGCCGCATGCTCGAGCCGCTCAAAGCTGGTCAGCAACGCGCTCACACCCCGCTCGCCACGGCGCAGCAGAAACTGCGTCACCTCGTCGGGTAACTCAAATCCGTGATCCTGCGCTACGCTTGTCAACAGCTGCGCTTTGCCGGAATCGTCGAGCTCATGCAGTCGGTAAGCCGAAGCCGCGCGCATTCGAGACGCCAGGTCGTCCAGCACGAATGGCACATCTTTGGGCGCGCGGCTACAGCTGATGATCAGTGCCGCCTGTTGATCGTGCAGCGACTGGTACACCTCTAGCACTGCCTCGTCTGCTCCAGGTAGGCCCAGCCAGCCATCAAGGTCATCCAATGCCACCAGCCGGTACCCGCCCAGCCCCCGCAAAGCCTGCAATCCAGCCTGCGGATCCGTCTCAGCCAGCGCGCCGGGCAGATAGGCTCCGGACACGTCGAGCTCGGCGGCATGGCGGCAAGCGCCCTGCAGCAAATGGGTCTTGCCCGCGCCTGGCCCACCGTAGAGCCACAGACAAACGAACTCATCATCGGTGATGCAACGCTGCAGGCGATGCACCACCTCGGCATTCGCTCCGGCGACAAAGGACGCCAATGCCTTGACGGTACCAACGGGAAAATCGAGCAGCAATTGGGGGTGCGGGGTACTCACGCTTCGAGTTTCGAATCCGCAATGGCCTTGCGGCTCCAGGTGATCACGTAGTCCAGCCCCGAGACGACACCTAGAATGGCCAGCAGCCAGACGCCGTAGGGCTGCGCGATGTCCACCGCCAGCGAGCTGATTACCGGGAATTCGCACAGCCCCAACAGAACCAGCAACACGATGAAGATCTGCATAGCCGTATTAGCCTTGCTGATGAACGTTGGATGGAATTCTATGTGCCTGAACAGCAAACGGTAGCTGATCGCCCCGACCAGAATCACCACATCGCGGCCAACCACGACCGCAACCACCCACACCGGCAGGTGTCCCTGAATCGCGAATACCAGAAACAACACACCGACCAGAAATTTGTCGGCCAGCGGGTCAATGGTGGCGCCGAACTGGCTATCCCAGGAGAACCGCCGTGCCAGCCAGCCATCCACCGCATCCGATGCTCCCGCAATCGCCATCAGTATGAGCGCCTCGACGTAGCGCCCAGTCCACAGACACCAGGCCGTCGGCAGAATCAGGGCGATGCGACCGACGCTGATGGCATTCGGGATCTGGCTCAGCGCGTCCTGTAACCAGCTTCGCTCAGCCATCGACCGAATCACCCCGCCACGTCAAACGGTACCTTTGAGTTCCAGTCGCCCACGGCAGCGGGGCCAGGCGGCCCTCCAGATCCAGCAGTTCGATAAACCGCTGCCATCGGGTGGGAGTCACCAGATCCAGCATCACCGAGGCGTCGCTGACCTCTGTGACCCGAACCGAGTCGATGAACTCCAGCGAATCGAGATACTCCATCAGGCCCCCGTAGTCCTGCAACGAATCCACCGCGAGCACGTGCAATTTCAAGACCCCAGCCTCGCCACCATACACAGCGTAGCGGGCGGCCAACTCGTCCGCGACCAGGTCCGCACCGGCTGCGCCTGCCAGACCAGGGTCGAGTTCAGCTAGAACCAGTTCCCGCTCGGAGTCGCGCATCCAGAACTCCCACTGCACTACCCACCGGTCTGCCGGATCACGGCCTACCCGCGCTATCAGCAAATTGTCCGTCGCGTATCTCCGCGAGCCTTCCTCCAGGATCTGCGAAATACTCCCGTACACTGCGGCAGCCGGCACGGCGAACTGATCTTCGAGATCCATGAGCGGAACTACCAGCGCGACCCCACGCTTACGAGCCTGCGCCCGGAGACCGAGCAGCACCGGGTGACCGCTATCGTCGCTTAGAATTTCCCTTTGGCCGATCCCATCAGTAACCAACCAGGCGATCACCGACGGCCGGTTGGCGCCCCACATCGGCAGCTTCGCGGCATCGACCAGACGCTTAATGGCGGCTGGCGAAAAGCGAACGACCAGCGTCGGTTCCGGCCCATTTTCAGCGCTGCGCTGTTCGTACCGATACTGAACGAAGTACCGACCCGGATCCGACAACGCACCGTTAACGGCGTCGTTCAACGGCACATTCACAAGCCCGGTCATCCGCGTGAGCATCGCAAGCAACGCACTACGAGTGGCTTCCCGGCGCGCTGCAGCGCTCTGGTCCACGACCGGTACTTCTACGTCGTACAGCCAATCGACTACCGCTGCCGGCACGGGTGAACCGCACAGCATCAGTAACACGAGAGTCAGGGATACAAGGCGCACAACCATGCGACGACCGAGATGGACCAGTACTTAACCAGATGCGCGCGCAAGTTTACCGGAAATTACCGGGCCGTGAGTCCCATCCTTGGTGCTCTGGTACACTGCCGCCCCGAGCGTGATCCGGAACCCAGCTTGCCTCGTCAACTCACCTATCGAGACTCGGGCGTCGACATTGATGCCGGTGCCGAACTGATCCGCCGCATCGGTCCCGCCACCAAACGCACGCGGCGGCCCGAGATGCTATCGGGTCTGGGCGGATTCGCCGCCCTGGCGCGCCTACCGGACCGCTACCAGCAGCCGGTCCTGGTCACCGGAACAGACGGAGTCGGCACCAAACTCAAGCTCGCGATCGACAACGGCCGCCACCAGGGCGTTGGCCAGGATCTGGTGGCGATGTGTGCCAACGACGTTCTGGTCACCGGCGCCGAACCCTTCCTGTTCCTCGACTATTACGCCACCGCAAGGCTCGACGTAGACGTCGCCGAGCAGGTAATCAATGGTATCGCCCGCGCCTGCGAGATGGCTGGCTGCGGGCTCGCCGGCGGCGAGACGGCAGAAATGCCCGGTTTCTATCAAGCCGGTGACTACGATCTCGCAGGCTTCTGCATCGGCGTGGTGGAGGAAGCTGAAATCATCAGCGGCCAGCACATTGACAACGGCCACGCGCTGGTCGGGCTGGCGTCCAGCGGGCCACATTCGAACGGCTACTCGCTGATCCGGCGGATTCTCGTCGATCAGGCGACTCCGGCGGACGGCGAGTTACTCGACACGCTGCTGGCGCCAACCCGGATCTACGCGCAGACCGTGCAGGAAATCCTGTCACAGGTGACCGTACATGGCATGGCACACATTACCGGTGGTGGCCTGCTGGAGAACCTGCCGCGCATGTTTTCGGCCGACGCCGTGGACCGCCTCGGACTGATGATCGAGCTGGACGCGTGGCAGCGACCGGCGATCTTCAGCTGGTTACAACAGGCCGGCAATCTTGCCGAGGACGAAACCCTGCGCACCTTCAATTGCGGAATCGGTTTCGTGCTCTGCGTGGCGGATGCCGACGTGGCGCAGGTGATCAAGCTCGCCGAAGCGCACGGCGATCAAGCGATGCAGATTGGCCGCGTGGTCGAGACTGGCACGGCACCGACACCTGGGGCAACTGTACCTGGACGCCAACGGCACCTTCCAACGCCCGTAGCGCTTTCGAACGACCGGAGCCCGACCTACGGGCGCGGCAGCGTGACGCCAAGCTGGCCCTGATACTTACCACCTCGATCGCCATAGGTGACCTCGCACGGCTCATCGGACTGGAAGAACAGCATTTGCGCGACGCCTTCATTGGCGTAAATCTTGGCCGGCAAATTGGTGGTGTTGGAGAATTCGAGTGTCACGTGGCCCTCCCACTCCGGCTCCAACGGCGTAACGTTGACGATGATGCCGCAGCGCGCATATGTCGATTTCCCTACGCACAACGTCAGCACATCCGCCGGAATTCGGAAGTACTCCACGGTACTGGCCAGGGCGAACGAATTGGGCGGAATGATGCAGACGTCATCCTCGATGTCGACGAAGCTCCGCTCATCGAAGGCTTTCGGATCGACAGTCGCGGAGTAGATGTTGGTAAAGACCTTGAAATGGCTCGTGCATCTGACGTCGTAACCGTAACTGGACGTACCGAACGAGATTACCTTCCGGTCGCCCACCACGCGCACCTGTTCAGCGACGAATGGTTCGATCATGGCGTGTTCCGAAGCCATCTGGCGAATCCAGCGATCTGATTTGATTGTCATCCGTTCAATCGTCGCTGATTGAAATGGTCGGTGCGGTGGCGGCCGAGCCCGCAAGTTGCCAGAGCCGAGCAGCCAGATGGCGCGCCGCTGACCGGTACTCCGAAGCAATGGCGCCATCCGGCTCCGCCACCACGCTTGGTTGACCGGAGTCGACCTGTTCTCGAACCTCGACGGCGAGGGGCAGTGCGCCCAGCAACGCCGTCGCGTACTGATCCGCTATGCGTTGGCCACCGCCATCACCGAAGATATGGCTCTCATGGCCACATTCCGAACAGCGGTGCACGCTCATGTTTTCGATCACCCCGAGCACCGGAATGTCCACTTTGCGAAACATTTCGACGCCTTTGCGGGCATCCTGCAGCGCGATGTCCTGGGGCGTCGTCACGATGACCGCACCGGCGACGGAAGCTTTCTGCGCCAGGGTCAGCTGGATATCCCCGGTCCCCGGCGGCATATCGACGATCAGCATGTCCAGGTCAGCCCATAGGCTCTGCCCCAGCAACTGCTGCAGCGCGCCGGAAGCCATCGGACCCCGCCAGACCATCGGCGTCTGATCGGTCACCAGGAAGCTCATCGACATCGCCTGAATGCCGTGCACCTTGATCGGCACGAAAAATTTCTCGTCTTCGATCTCCGGACGACGGCCCTCCGGAACACCCAGCATGAGCCCAATGCTCGGCCCGTAGATGTCCGCATCGAGGATCCCGACCTTCGCACCTTCGGCACTCAGCGCCAGTGCGAGGTTGACTGCCGTAGTGGACTTGCCAACGCCGCCTTTGCCCGAAGCGACGGCGACGATGTTCTTGACGCCGCGCAGCGGCGGCGTCTGGCTCAACGCCGGGGGCGCATAATGCAGCGTCAGCGCGACCGATCGTCCGGTGAGCTTGGTGAAGGCTTGCTCGAACTCGGCTCGCATCGTCGCGGCCGGATAGCCGAGTTCTACCTCGATCGCCAATTCCGACCCGGAATCTTCAACGCTGATATTGGCCCCGAGCGTGGCCCAGGACTCACCAAGGTAGGGGTCGACGAAGTCACCAACGAGCTTCTCAGCGTTCATCTGTTGTAAGCAACCAGGAAGTGTCGCCGCATTATATGGAGCAGCCTGGAAAAGGAAACCGACATCCCGAATCGCGCCCCGGTCAGTGGGGCTGAAGTGGTGAAATGCCCCGGACGGGGGCGTATAGTCGCGGCTTTTCAAATCCCGCTGCACGCAGAACAATGAGCGAAGCTCGCAACATTCTCGTCACCAGCGCTTTGCCGTACACCAACGGTGACATCCATCTCGGGCACCTGTTCGAACATGTGCTGACTGACATCTGGGTTCGATTTCAGCGCCTGCGTGGCAACCGCTGCATCTACGTATGTGCGGACGATACCCACGGTACGGCGACCATGCTCGCCGCCGAACAGCGCGGTATTTCGGCCGAAGCGCTGATCGAGCAGGTGCGGCTGGAGCACATTGACGATTTCGAACGATTCGAAATCAGTCACGACAACTATCACTCCACCCACTCGGAGGAGAATCGTCGGCACGCCGAATCAATCTATCGGCGTCTCGAGTCCGGGGGGGTATATTTTCACGCGCGCCGTCGAGCAACTCTACGATCCGCAGCGCGAGCTGTTTCTTGCCGACCGATACGTAAAGGGCGAGTGTCCGAACTGTGGTAGCGAAGACCAGAATGGCGACAACTGCGACAACTGTGGCGCCACCTACGATGCGACCGATCTGACCAATCCCCGCTCGATGGTCTCCGGAGCCGAGCCGGTACTGAAGAGCTCGGAACACTACTTCTTCGACCTGCCCCAGTTCACCGAAATGCTCAAGGCGTGGACCACCAGTGGCGCGGTTCAGCCCGAGGTCGCCAACAAGTTGGCAGAGTGGTTGAACGAGGGTTTGAAGCCGTGGGACATCTCCAGAGACGCTCCCTATTTCGGGTTCCTGATTCCGGGCACCCAGGATAAGTACTTTTACGTCTGGATGGACGCACCCATCGGCTACATGGCGAGCTTTCAGCAGTACGTCGATGCCCACAATGACGTCACGTTCGATGAGTTCTGGGACGCCGGCAGCAGCGCCGAGGTTCATCACTTCATCGGCAAGGACATCATCAACTTTCACGCGCTGTTCTGGCCCGCCGTACTCGAAGCGTCCGGCCATCGCAAGCCGACGCGCATTCACACCCACGGCTTCATCAGCGTCGGCGGGGCGAAAATGTCGAAATCACGTGGCACCTTTATCAACGCCTCGACCTACCTTGCGCATCTGGATCCCGAATACCTGCGTTACTACTACGCCACCAAGATCCGTGCCTCGATCGATGACACGGACATCAACCTCGACGACTTCGTGCAGCGGGTAAACTCCGACCTGGTCGGCAAGGTGGTCAACATCGCCAGTCGCTGCGCCGGCTTCATCAACCGTCTGCATCAAGGCGAATTGAGCCCGACCATTCACGATCAGGCGCTGTGGGAAGAATTCGTCAACGCCGCAGATTCGATCGCCAACCTGTACGAGTCCGACGAGTTCGGCAAGGCGGTGCGTGAGATCACCGCGCTGGCAGATCGGGCGAATCAGTACATCGCGGATCAGGCACCTTGGACACTGGCCAAACAGGACGGAACTGAGCAAGAGGTTCAGCAGATCTGTAGCCTGGGCCTCAACCTGTTCAAGGTGCTCATCGTCTATCTGGCACCTATATTGCCCGCCATGGCCCGCAAAACGTGCGTTTTTCTGAACCTCGACACGCTGACCTGGGAGGACGCCGGGCGGTCGCTCGGCGCTCACCAGATCAATACCTTCGAGCCGTTGCTGACGCGGATCGACCCGAAGAGTGTCGAGGCAATGGTCGAAGCGTCCCGCGACACGACAGAGCAGGGGGCCGAATCAGCGCCCGAGCAGGAGGGTTCAGCAATGGCCGACACGCAGATCGGAATCGAAGATTTCGACAAGGTGGACTTGCGTGTAGCCCTGATCGTCGCTGCAGAACAGGTCGAGGGTGCCGATAAGCTGCTACGCCTCACGCTTGATCTCGGTGGCGAACAGCGACAGGTGCTTTCCGGCATCAAAGCAGCCTACACGCCCGAATCGCTGATTGGCCGACACACCATAGTGGTGGCCAATCTGAAACCCCGAAAAATGAAGTTCGGTGTGTCCGAGGGCATGGTGCTGGCGGCAGGTCCCGGCGGGCAGGACATTTTTCTCCTGTCGCCCGACGAAGGTGCAATCCCGGGAATGGAAGTTCGCTGAGACCCGCCCGCGATGCTTGATCTGGGACTGATCTTCGTCGCTGCCGTGCTAGTCAACAACTTCGTGCTGACTCAGTTCCTGGGGCTGTGCCCCTTTGTAGGTGTGACCGGCAGATTGGACAACGCCCTTGCGATGGGCGCGGCCACCGCCTTCGTTCTGACCCTGTCCGCCGCCGTAACCCACCTGCTGGAACACCTGGTACTGGTGCCGCTGGAGCTGGAATACCTTCGCGTCCTGACCTTCATCGTAATCATTGCCTCGCTGGTCCAGCTGACCGAGATCACGATACGCGCGATCAGCCCGCTACTGCATCAGGTACTGGGCATCTACCTGCCGTTGATCACCACCAATTGCGCTGTGCTGGGCGTCGCGCTGCTGTCTCTGGGCCAGGGGCTCGACTTCGTCGACACTCTGGTTTACGCGTTCGGGGCAAGCATTGGCTTTACGCTGGTAATGGTGTTGTTCGCCGCGATGCGTGAGCAGTTGGTCGAAGCTCAACTGCCGGTCGCATTTCGAGGCGCACCCATCGTGCTGCTCAGTGCCGGATTGCTGTCGCTCGCGTTCATGGGCTTCCGCGGCATGGGGAGCTGACGCGCATGACCGGTGTGTTGGTACTTTGTCTGCTGGGCTTGTTGCTCGGCGGGTTGTTGGGTTGGGCCCGCCGACTGGCGAGCCGCGATGACGATGCCCTGGTCGAGTCAATCCAAGCGCTTCTGCCGCAGACCCAATGCGCTCAATGTGGCTATCCTGGATGTCGCCCCTACGCTGAAGCAGTCGCCCGTGGTGCCGACATTAACCGCTGCCCGCCGGGTGGCGAGCCCACCATCCACAATCTTGCAGCGTTGCTCGGCCGAGCACCATTGCCACTGGCAAGTGACGTGCAACGCACCAGGTCGGAACTCCCCGCGCAGGTTCTGGCACACCCACTGGCACATATAGATGAGCAAGCTTGCATCGGTTGTGCCCTCTGTCTCCCGGCCTGCCCGGTCGATGCCATCGTCGGCGCACCGAAGTTCATGCACACCGTGATTGCCCGTCATTGCACTGGCTGCGAGCTGTGTCTGGCGCCCTGCCCGGTCGATTGCATCAGCATGCAGCCCGCCGCACCACTGGAAGTGCTGCGTTGGCTCAGCCGATGACAAGCACCAAACTCGAGCCCGCGCCGTTCGACTTTCGCGGCGGAACGCGCCTGGAGGTTGGCCAGCCTGTCCACTCCGGGCTCGTCAAAACCATCCATCTGCCGGATCGCCTGTACATTGAGCTGCGGCCCGGCGACCGACCTTGCGTGCGCATCGGCGCCCGGGTGATGACCCACCAGCGACTCACGGACGGTGACGTGCCGAGCCATGCGCCGACATCCGGTCGGATCACCGACATCGCGTTGCGCCCATCCATTGCACCCGCTGCGGGTCGAGTCCTGAACCTTTCAGCGAACCTTGCGGCAAACCTGCGGCGAACCTGACACTAGCGGTCGACGGCCGCCACGAATCAATGGCCCTGGCTGCGCTGGCCGATCTCGCCGCGGAACCACCCGCCGATCTGATCAGCCGAGTTCGTGATGCCGGCATCACCGGAATGGGCGGCGGCGGATTCCCTACCTACCGGAAGCTCGAGGAAGCCCGTCAAAGCGGTATCGAGACCTTGATAGTCAATGCAGCAGAGTGTGAACCGGGCGTGTCGGCCGACACCTCGCTGCTCGCCGCCGACGCCGATTCGGTGGTGCGAGGAGCCTGCGCTGTCGCCACCATCGTCGGCGCGAGCCGCTGCCTGGTCGGGATCGAACCGCGCAACGCCGATGCCGTTGCGGCATTGCACACCGCTATCGCCCAACACGCGAGCGACGGGTTGCGCTGGCATTGCTACGGGTTGCCCGACCGGTATCCGGCCGGCTCAGAACGATCCCTGATCCATGCCCTGACGGGCATTGCGTTGCGCCACGGTGAGCGGCCGTTGGCGCAACGGCTGATCTGCTTCAACGTCGCGAGCCTGCATGCTCTGGCGCGCGCGCTGTACCACGGCGAACCGTTGACCCGGCGCATGCTCAGCATCAGTGGCGAGGGCGCCGCCGACCCCGGTGATCATTGGGTATCCATCGGTCACCCCATCGATGATTTCCGGGCAGATCCACGTTTCCAGACGCTCCATGGTGGCCCGATCGCAGGCTGGCCCATCGCTGCCGGAGCCTCCGTCGGTAAGACCACGTTCAGTCTGCACTTTCGGCAATCCGCAGCCCTCGCCGTAGATCCATGCATCCGTTGCCAGCGCTGCGCCGACGTCTGCCCCGAACGGTTGTACCCCGAGCGGCTGCTGCGCCACAGCCAGACCCTCGATGTCGATGCACTGCAGCGCGATGGTCTGGACTACTGCGTCGAGTGCGGGGCCTGCGATACGGTCTGTCCGAGCAGGATCCCACTGCTGGCGATCTTCCGGGAGGCAAAATCAAATCTGGCGGACTCGGCTCATAGCGCCGCACGAGCCGTCGAGGCCCGGGCCAGGTCTCAACTCCACGAAGCACGCGAGTCAGCCCGGCGGCGGGCAACCGATGCCTCCCGCGAGGCCAGACTGAACCGCCGACGTACAACTCATGACCGCCCCTGACACCCGTCGGATAATGCACACGGTGCTGCTGGCATTGCTGCCCGGCGTGGCGCTGCAATGTTACTGGTTCGGGCTCGGCACCTTGACCAACCTGGGCATCGCGGTGGGCTTCGGGCTGCTGGCCGAGGTTCTGCTGCTGCGGTCCCGGGGGCTCGCGGTGTTACCTGCTCTGACAGACGGCACCACGCTGGTCACCTGTACCCTCATCGCGATAGCACTACCGCCGGCTACCGCCTGGCCCATTCTGCTGATCGCCTGCACCGCCGCCCTCGGACTCGGCAAACACGCCTACGGAGGCACCGGCTATAACCTGTTCAACCCGGCAATGGTCGGCTATGCCGTGGTGCTGGTGTCATTTCCGGCGGCGCTCGGATGGCCGGCCATCAGCGGTCTCGACATTGATGCGGCCACCGGACCGACGCTGCTCGAATCGTTCAAATATCGAGCCGGCCGCACGGTGGCCGAAGTCTGGCAAGCACAAGCGGGGTTCGGCAGGTTCGGCGGGCTCGGGGTCGAGTGGGTGAACCTCGGGTATCTACTGGGCGGATTGCTGTTGCTGATATGGCGCATCATCGACTGGCGCATTCCCCTCGCCATGCTGCTCGGAATGGCTGCGGTCGCCACCTTGGGTTACGACGGCGGCAGCTCAGCCAGCCTCGGCTCACCCGTCATGCACTGGTTCTCTGGTGCGACGATGCTGACTGCCTTTTTCATCGCCACTGATCCCGTCACCTGCCCTTCAAGCGCCATGGGGCGTCTGCTGTTCGGTGCGCTGATCGGCCTGTTGATCATGATGATCCGCAGTTGGGGAGGATATCCCGACGGTGTTGCGTTTGCGGTGCTGTTGGGCAACGCGGCCGCGCCACTGATCGACCGGTACGTGGGCGTCGTTGAGCGCGAGCACGACCCGCCACCGGACCTCTTGCAATGAGAGAGATGCAATGAAAGAGATGCAATGAGCGAGCGTCTGGCAACGCCTCTGGCCGAAATCTTCGGCAACGCGGTCCGCCTGGGGGGTATCGCGGCGTTGGTGGTGGGGGCTCTGGCAACGATCGACCAGCTGACCCGACCAAGGATCATGCACAACCAACAGCAAGCACTGGTGGCGTCGCTTGTGGAACTCACCGGCGACGCCCGCCTCGGCGCACTGTCACTGAAATCGCCGTTACCCGATTACCTCCACCTTTGCGAGGCATCGACCACCCGATATCAACTGATCCGCGCCACCGCGACCGGTTATGCGGGCGCCATCGAATATACGATTGCGCTGTCCGCCGACGAGCGGATCCTCGGCGTCCGGGTCACCCGCCACGGCGAGACCCCAGGCCTCGGCGACGCCATGGAGACCGGGAAATCAGACTGGATTCACCAGTTCGCGGGCCGGTCGCGAGCCGCCACCAGCAGCGCACGCTGGGGGGTGCGTCAGGACGGCGGCGATTTTGATTCGATGACCGGCGCAACGATCACCTCGCGCGCGATACTGCGGGGTGTACAGGAGACCCTTGCGGGACTCTCACCTCCTGCGGAGCTCACATGCACGCCACTGAACTAGCCACTGAACCAAAAGGCGCGGCAAACCTGGCGAAAGTCGATGCGCTGACCGTGGCCGAAGCCTGCGGACCGCGCAATCCGGCGTTCGTGCAGTTACTCGGGCTGTGCCCGCTGCTGGCCGTGTCAGCGACGACAGCCAACGCCATCGGCCTGGCGCTGGCGACGCTGCTGGTGCTGATCGGCTCGAACGTAACGATTTCCCTGATTCGCGGCGCGCTTCCCGCCGCCGCGCGCCTGCCCGCGCAGATGCTGGTGATTGCCGGGTTCACCACTTGCGCCATGTTGCTGATGCAAGCCTTTGCGTTCGATGTGTACGAACGCATTGCCCTGTTCGTTCAGATCATCGTCACCAACTGCATCATCCTGGCCCGCGCCGAACAGGTCGCCAGTCGAACGAGTGTCGGTACCGCGGCGCGCGACGGGTTGGCAACCGGCCTGGGGTTTGCGTTGGCGTTGGTGAGCCTCGGCATGGTCCGCGAGGTTCTGGGCCAGGGCACGCTGTTCGCCGGAATGGAACAGCTGGCCGGTGAGTCGGCCCGAGGATGGGCGATCGACCTCGGCGGCCGCGGACTGCTGCTGGTGGCATTGCCGCCCGGCGCCTTCATCATCGCCGCTTTACTCATAGCATTGGTCAACCGGCTGTTCAGAAGGAATCAGGAATCGTGAACCAGCAGAAACGCGAGCAGATATTCGGCCGACTGGCGAAGGCCAATCCAAACCCTACCACCGAGCTGAGCTATGCCAACCCATTCGAACTGTTGATCGCGGTGATCCTGTCCGCTCAGGCCACGGACGTCAGCGTAAATAAAGCCACGCTGGAACTCTATGCGGTGGCGAATACGCCCGAGACGATTCTGGCATTGGGCCTTCGATCGCTGAAATCACACATCAAAACCATTGGTCTGTTCAACACCAAGGCGGCCAACATCATGAAGACCTGTCGCCTGTTGCTCGATCTGCACGACGGCGTGGTGCCGAACGAGCGCCAGGCATTGGAAGCCCTGCCTGGCGTGGGCCGCAAGACCGCGAACGTCGTTCTGAACACTGCGTTCGGCGAGCCAACCATTGCCGTGGACACACACATTTTCAGGGTATCGAACCGCACCCGGGTCGCCGCCGGCAAGAACGTTCGTCAGGTTGAGGACAAACTGCTGAAGGTGGTTCCCGAGCACTACCTGCGCGACGCGCACCACTGGCTCATTCTACATGGTCGCTATACCTGCACCGCCCGCAAGCCGCACTGCGGTGCATGCATCATCGAGGATCTGTGTGAATTTCGCGGCAAGACCGAGTACTAGCCCAGGCATCTGGGCTCCTGGCTTCCTGGCTAGAGATCAACCAGCTCGACGTCTTCCACGGCCAGGGCCTCGCCTAGAAAGTACCGACCCACCCGCGCGAATCGATGACAATCATCGGTCGCCAGCAGGACCCGCGCAGCATGCGGATCAAGCGCCCGGCCAGGCGTTGGCTCGATCACCGTGGCAACGCGCTGGGCGGTCGTCTCAGCGGAATCCACCAGGGTGACGCCAGCCCCCGCCACGCGCCCCAGCAGGTCACGCAATATCGGAAAGTGCGTGCATCCAAGCAGCAACGTATCAATCGCTTCGCGACCGTGCAGAAATGCCCCCAGGTAACTCGCTGCGATTGCCTCGGGAACGTCGCCGTCGATCCAGCCGTCCTCGGCGAGCGTCACCAGCATCGGACAGGCACGGGCAAACACCTTCGCATCTGAGCGCAAGTTCAATATGGTGCGCTGGTAGGCGCCACCACGAACGGTACTCTCAGTCGCCAACACTCCGATACGACCGCTGCGCGACGCGCTCCCGGCCGCGGCCGCGCCGGGCTCCAACACCCCGAGTACGGGCAACGGCTGATAGGCGTCGCGTAACGCCCCCAGCGCCACCGCCGAGGCGGTATTGCAAGCCACCACCAATGCCTTGACGCCACGCCTGACCAGGTGTCCGGCGGCTTGCACAGCATAACGTTGCACGGTGTGGAAGCTCTTTGTGCCATATGGCAGGCGGGCCGTATCGCCCAGATAGACGAACCGTTCGGCCGGCAACTGCGCCTGCAGTGCCTTGAGGACGGTTAGCCCCCCAACGCCAGAATCGAACACACCGATAGGTGCGCTCGCATCGACGGCAGCGTGCGGTTCGGACATGAATGGAAATCTACAAGGCAGCCAGGTGCCTCAATGTAGCGGATACCGGCGGTCCGTTCAGCCCCTGCCGAAGCCCAGCCGCCTCAGCAGGCCTTTGCGCGGCTCCGGCTGGCTAGCTGGGTTCCGATCTGATTCAGGGCGTGGCGCCTGACGCTGAGCCGCTCGGGTCGCGCGGGTCGATCGCTCCGCAACACCCATCCCTGGCTTGCCACCCGCCGGTTTATTGTTCAATTGGTGGATCTGGCGTTCGATCTGCCGATCCTCCTTGCGCTTCTGCTTGCTGGCCGACGCCATGTCGATGCCGCATCGCCCACAATTTGGCGCATCGAGTTGCAGGTGACCACAGCGCGGGCACTCGATGTGCGCGGCGGTGATGTCATTGAGCGTGTAGTCCACATGGTGGGAGTCGGCTTTGTAGTCGCGGGCATCCACTTTCGGTTCGCGCTGATCTTCGGGGGTGAGATCCTTCACTCTGACCACCGCGCCGAGATCGCTCAATTCCTTCTGCAGCACGTTCGCCTGGTCCGCCTCCATACCGGATTCGATGACCACCGTCCGGCCGCTGAACAGCTGCCCGACTTTGCGATCATCGAGACCGAATCTGCGGGCAAGGTTCATCCGGACCTGCGCTTCCTGCGCGCCCTCGACGACCTCTCCGCTGAATAAGACCTGACACTGGCCCATCTATCACTCCGACACTTTGCGTCCCTTCGCCGCGCCAAGCCTTAGCCGTAGCGCGTTCAACCGGATAAATCCGGTGGCGTCGGCCTGATCATACGCGCCACCATCGTCTTCAAATGTGACGACGTTCGCATCGTAGAGACTATCGTCAGGCGACATTCGACCGGCCACCGATACCTGCCCTTTATACAGCTTCAGGCGCACCAGACCGTTGACGCAGTGCTGAGATTGGTCGATAGAAGCCTGCATCATCAGCCGCTCCGGGGCCCACCAATATCCGTTGTAGATCAGTGTCGCATAGCGCGGCATGAGTTCGTCCTTGAGGTGAGCCACCTCACGATCGAGGGTGATCGACTCGATGGCCCTGTGGGCCTTCAGAAGAATCGTGCCACCTGGCGTTTCGTAGCATCCGCGGGACTTCATACCTACGTACCGGTTCTCGACGATGTCGTCCCGACCCACGCCATGCTCACCACCGATCGTGTTGAGCGTCGCCAGCAGCGTCGCAGGCGTAAGGGTCTGACCGTCGATCGACACCGGGTCGCCCCGCTCGAAGCCGATCTCTATGTATCGGGCGACGTCTGGTGCCCGTTCCGGTGCCACCGTCCAGCGCCACATCTCTTCGTCCGGCTCCTGCCAGGGATCCTCCAGTCGATCACCTTCATAGGAGATGTGCAGCAGGTTGGCATCCATGGAATAGGGGGACTTGTCGCCGCGCTGGTGGTCGACGGAATCTGATGCTTCTCGCAGAAATCCATCAATGCCGCCCGAGACGTCAGCTCCCATTCCCGCCAGGGCGCAATGACCCGAATATTGGGGTTCAATGCGTAGGCACCGAGTTCGAAGCGAACCTGGTCGTTGCCCTTCCCGGTTGCCCCGTGCGCGATCGCGGTAGCACCCGTCTGCTCTGCGATTTCGACAAGCCGCTTGACGATCAGCGGACGCGCGATGCTGGTGCCCAGCAGGTATTCGCCTTCATAGAGCGTGTTCGCTCGAAACATGGGAAACACATAGTCACGAACGAATTCTTCCGTTAGATCTTCGATGAAGATCTGCTTTACCCCCATTGACTCCGCTTTGTCCCGAGCGGGTTCAACTTCTTCGCCCTGACCGATGTCGGCGGTAAAGGTAATAACCTCCGCAGCGTAGGTCTCCTGCAACCATCGGCAGATCACCGACGTATCCAGGCCGCCGGAATAGGCAAGCACGATCTTGTCAGCCACGCGCGGCTCCCGTGTCGAAAAGGGGCGGTAGTTTACTCGCTGGCAGCGCCCCGACAAGCGTCCGTGGCGATATCGATGATCCGCGCGGGCACTCGGTATCGGCCTGCAAAGGCGCGCAACCTCGGCATGTTATGGTGGTTGGCAAGGGGAGTTCCGATGTCCGCAACATCTCAAATGGCCGAACGTTTTCGGGGTTACCTGCCCGTGGTGATCGACATCGAAACCGGAGGATTCGACGCCAGTCGCGACGCGATTCTGGAACTCGCCGGCGTCCTGCTCGAGTTCGAAGGAGACCAGCTGTTTCCGGGGAAGAAACTGCACTATCACGTCGAACCCTCGCCCGGGTTGAACATCGAACCCGCTTCACTGAGTTTTACCGGGATTGATCCGAGCGACCCGGCGCGTGGTGCGGTCAGCGAGACGGACGCATTCAAGGATTTTTTCGCCGAGGTGCGCCGAGCCCTCAAATCCGCGCACTGTAATCGTGCCGTCATCGTCGCCCACAACGCGTCTTTCGACCACCAGTTCGTGCGCAGCGCCAGCGAACGCAACAACCTGAAGCGCAATCCGTTCCATCCGTTCACGTCCCTTGATACCGCTTCGATTGCGGCCATCGCGTACGGTCAGACCGTGCTCAGCCGAGCCTGCGCCATGGCGGGGGTACCATTCGACGAGCAGCAGGCTCACTCCGCACTGTACGACGCCGAGCGCGCAGCGCTACTGTTCTGTGAAATCGTCAACCGTTGGACACGGATGGGGGGCTGGCCCCCGGAGTGAATCAGTCTTCCGCGGTCTCCGGCACCGCGCTCTTGATCAGCGTCGCCAGCTCGCCGGAGTCAAACATCTCGGTGATGATGTCACAGCCGCCGACCAGTTCGCCGCTCACATAGAGCTGCGGGAACGTCGGCCAATTGCCGTAGATAGGCAAGTTGGCACGAATCTCCGGCTGGCTGAGGATGTCGACGTAGGCAAAACGTTCACCGCACGCCATCAGGCACTCCACGGTCTTGGCGGAGAACCCGCATTGCGGCGCCTGCGGCGAACCCTTCATGTACAGCATGATCGGGTTGCTCTCGACCTGTTCCTTAATACTCTCAAGAATGTCCACGTGGCTTTACCTCGCCTCGTTTACCAAGCAGCATTGTACTGGAATCGCCAATCATCGACTAATAACCTTCTGGCAAGCGGACATGCACGACGAGCATAACGAGCGCAACGCGGGTACCGCCCCAGGGATTGGGCATGCGCAGGGCCATGACTTTGACCGCGTCATCGACCGTCGCGCCACCTCGAGCTCCAAATGGAACAAGTACGATGACGATGTGTTGCCTTTCTGGGTCGCGGATATGGATTTCGAAGCACCCGGATTCATACTCGACAGGATTCGCCGACGCATCGACCACGGCATCCTCGGTTACACCGAAACCCCACCGGAGCTGATTGACGCCGTGCTGGCGTGGCTTCGAACCAGCTTCGGTTGGGACGTGTCACCATTGTGGCTGGTGTGGCTGCCAGGTGTGGTGCCCGGCTTCAATCTGGCCTGCCGCGTGGCGGGCAGCCCCGGCGATTCCGTGATGATGAACGTACCCGTCTACCACCCGTTTCTATCGGCGCCAGGCCACGGTGGGCGTCGCAGCATCGAGGTTCCGCTGACCGTTAGCGGGAACGAGTGGGTCATGGACTTCGACGCCATGGCCGCCGCCGCGACCGACGACACGCGTCTGTTCATGTTCTGCAACCCGCAGAATCCCACGGGGCGGGTCTACCGTCTGGACGAGCTCGAAGCGCTCGCCGACTTCGCTCTGCGCAGGGATATGCTGATCTGCACCGACGAAATCCATTGCAGCCTGTTGCTCGGCGAGCATCAGCAGCACATTCCGATCGCAGCGCTTTCAAAGGACATCGAGGCTCGCAGTATTACCCTGATGGCGCCCACCAAGAGCTACAACACGCCAGGGCTGAGCTGCGCTTTTGCCGTGATAGCCGATGCCGGATTGCGACGCCGCTACATCGAAGCACGCGCCGGGCTGCTGCCAGGGATTGGTCCACTCGCCTACCTTGCCGCACAGGCGGCCTATGAGGACAACTCGGACTGGCTCCCCAGTCTTCGCCGCTACCTGACCGACAACCGCGACCTCCTCGAGTCAAGCGTTGCCCAATTGTCCGGTGTCTCCATGACTCACGTAGAAGCCACCTACCTGGCCTGGCTCGACGTTCGCGAATTGCCGGTGAAGTCCGTGCCGCGACACTTTGAAAGTCACGGAATCGGGCTATCCGACGGCAATCAGTTTCGCGGACCGGGGTACATGCGCTTCAACTTCGGCTGTCCACGCGACACGCTGGAACAAGGCATCGCGCGTCTGCAAGCGGCGGTCGTCGCCCTGAACAGCTAAGGAACAGCTAGGGCACCGATCCGTAACCGCCAGCGCCCGGCGTCTCAATACACAGACGCGAACCGACCGCCGCCCTGAAATGGGTTTTTCCTTCTAGTTCTCGACCATCCAGCAGGTTGCGACCCGGCGCGCCGGGGGCCCCGCCGGCCAACCCCCAGGGTCCGCGCCGACGCCGCTCCGTCAGCAGCGTTACATCGGTGGGCTCCAGAAATTCAAACTCACGAATCAATCCGGCGCCGCCCCGGTGGACACCGGATCCGCCGGAGCCGGTGCGGATGGCATAGCGCAGGATGCGCAGCGGATAGTGCGTCTCCAGGCTTTCCACCGGCGTATTGAGCGTGTTGGTCATGTGCGTGTGCACGGCGTCGGCGCCAGGGCCCCCAGCATAGGCGCCGCTGCCACCGGCCAGCGTTTCGTAGTAATCCCAGCGTGCGTCGCCAGCGCGGCTACCCATGGCAACGTTGTTCATCGTGCCTTGACTCGCCGCGGGAATCAATTCCGGAAGCGCCTCGGAAAGCGCCCCGAGCAACACATCGACGATGCGCATTGAGGTCTCCACGTTACCCGCCGCCACCGCCGCACCGGGCCGGGCATCCACCAGACTGCCAGGCCTGGTGGTAATTCTGATCGGCGCGAATGCGCCCGCGCACGCCGGCGTGTGCTCAGGCATCAGGCAGCGGAATACATAGAACACCGCAGCCGCCGTAACGGGTAGCGGGCAGTTGATGTTGCCAGGAACCTGTGAGTCGGTGGACGAAAAGTCGACCTCCACGGCACTTTCGGCTACGACTATCGATGCGCCAATCACGACGTCCTGGTGGTCGAAACCGTCGCCGTCCATGACGTCGCGGAATTCGTATCTTCCACTGGGGATACCAGCCAACGCCGTGCGCGCCAGTCGCTCCGCATAGGCATTCAGCGCGTCAATACGGGCATCGAACGCGTCCCGTCCCAACTGGTCACAGAGTTCGCCCAACCGACGGCAGCCGATGTGGTTGGCACTGAATTGGGCAAAAAAATCACCAAGTCGAGCATCCGCAACGTAACTATCGGGCTGGTCGTGCGGCACCGGAGACAGCCGATCGAACAACTGCCTGGCCGCATCTGTCAGCACCCCGGCTCGACGTGCAAGCAATGGTGAGATCACCACACCTTCGTCCGCGAGGGAGGTCGAAACCGGCATGGATCCTGGTTGGTCCGCACCAATGTCCGCATGATGTGCACGGCAGGCGACGAAGCCAACAAGCTTTGCGGGGCCAGGCTGCCCGGCATGAAACACCGGATTGATCGCAGTCACGTCGGGAAGATGCGTGCCACCAAGATACGGATCGTTCAGCAGGACCAGGTCGTCTGGTTGCCAGTCGAAACGCTTGACGATGTCCGCCATGGCGTACGCCATGCTGCCGAGGTGCACCGGGATATGGGCCGCCTGGCCAAACAGCCCACCATGCAGATCGAACACCGCACAGGAATAGTCGAGCCTGTCTTTGATGTTCGGCGAGAAAGCCGCGCGCCTCAGCACTACCCCCATCTCATCGCAAACCGCCTGCACGCGACTCTGAAACAACGACAATTCGATGCCGTCGATGCTTGAAGTGGGCATGCCAGCTAGCCTAACATACGCGGTTTCCTGGGCAGCGCGCGCTGCCTTTTGTCGTTTCTGGGCGCAACAAACATGCCGGATCAACCGAACCAGTCGCCGTCCCCTCTCATGAACACCTATGCCAGGCTGCCCGTGTCGTTCAGCCACGGCGAGGGTGCTTATCTGTTCGATGCCGAGGGCAATCGCTACTTTGATGCGCTCACGGGGCTTGCGGTCTGCGGCCTGGGGCATGCCCACCCGAGGGTGACCCAGGCGCTGTCCGAACAGGCAGGACGCCTGCTGCACACCTCCAACCTGTACGAAATTCCCAACCAGAGCGAGCTGGCCTCGCGGCTCACCGCGCTGTCCGGTATGGACCGCGCGTTTTTCGGCAACTCCGGCGCGGAAGCCAACGAAGCCGCGATCAAGATCGCACGCTTGTTGGGGCACCAACGGGACATCAAAGTACCTGCAATCATCGTCATGGACGACGCGTTCCACGGCCGTACCATGGCCACACTGACGGCGACCGGGAATCGCAAAGTACATGCCGGTTTCGAACCGCTGCTTTCTGGTTTTGTCCGTGCGCCGTACGACGATGTCGCCGCCATTCAAACGATTGCTGACAACAACCCCGAGGTGGTCGCGGTGTTTCTCGAGCCAATCCTCGGCGAAGGCGGGATTGTCATCCCGGATCCGGAGTATCTCGGCAACCTGCGCCGGATCTGCGATGAACACGATTGGCTGCTGATGCTGGATGAGGTGCAGTCCGGTAACGGCCGCACCGGACGCTACTTCGCCTACCAGCACACCGACATACTGCCCGATGTGGTTACCACCGCGAAGGGCCTGGCCAACGGCGTGCCGATTGGCGTCTGTTTGGCGCGCGGCATCGCCGCAGACGTGCTCCAACCCGGCAATCACGGTTCAACGTTTGGCGGTAATCCGCTGGCCTGCGCAGCAGCCGGCGCAGTCCTGGACAGCCTCGAGCAAGACCAGCTGATCGACCGCGCGGCCGAACTGGGGGACCGACTGCTCGACGGCTTCCGCACCGCATTGGCTGGCGACAACCGGGTGGTGGACATACGCGGCAAGGGATTGATGCTTGGGATCGAGCTGGACGTTTCCTGTGCCAGTCTGGTCGCCACGGCGCTCGACCAGGGACTGCTGATCAACGTCACCCAGGACCGGGTCATCCGACTGCTGCCACCCCTGATCATCAGCGATTCGGAAGCGGACGACCTGGTCGCCCGTGTGTCCGGCCTGATCGCCAACCTGGAGTGACCGTGAGTGAACCTCGACATTTCCTGAGCCTGCTCGATTTCAGCCCGGAGGAACTGGGCAGCATGATTGACCGCGCCATCGAGCTGAAACGGCTGCAACGTGACGGCGCACTGTACGAGCCGCTGAAGAACAGAACGCTGGCGATGATATTTCAGCTGTCGTCGACTCGGACCCGGGTAGCCTTCGAAGCGGGCATGCAACAGCTTGGCGGCCACGCCATCTTCTTGAGCCCGGATGACACCCAACTCGGCCGTGGCGAGCCGATCGAAGACACCGCGCGGGTACTTTCGGGCATGGTCGATGTGGTCATGATCCGCACCACCAGCCACGCCGATGTGGAAGCGTTCGCCGCCGCATCCAGCGTACCGGTGATCAACGCGATGAGCTCGAAATTCCATCCCTGCCAGTTGCTGGCCGATGTGCAGACGTTCGTCGAGCAGCGCGGCGAGATCGCCGGACGCCAAGTCGCATTCCTCGGCGATGGCTACAACATGTGCAACTCGTACATCAATGCCGCTCGCCAGTTCGGCTTCAATCTACGCATCGCCTCACCCGAAGGATTCCAACCCGATCCCGAGCTGGTCGCGAGCAGCAACAACGTGCAACTGACCGACACACCCGCCGACGCAGTCCGCGGCGCCGATCTGGTGGTGACCGACGTGTGGTCCTCCATCGGCCACGAGCAGGATCAGGAACGACGCCGGCAAGCCTTCAGCGGTTACCAGGTCGACTCGGCAATGCTCGACCTGGCAAACGATGACGCACTGTTGATGCATTGCCTGCCTGCGCATCGCGGCGAAGA
>PVMK01125929.1_pt1 | contig 24012 bp, 40 predicted proteins | sample 1853481 | NCBI WGS metagenome assembly PVMK01 (sample SAMN08533507, study PRJNA380276) | Marine sediment metagenome, whole genome shotgun sequencing project. | reverse complement strand
GTAACTTATTCGGAAGATGGTGCAGACGTTGATGAGATAATCAAGATGTACGAAGAATGGGTAAAAAAGAACAAACCCAAAGTAGAATAGATTATTTGGTATTTCTGAGTAATTTACGATAACCATCACATTCTTTGCAGATTGGCTTTCCTTTGTATTTTGGATTGCCATCAGTAATTTTGAGTTTACCTTCAGCGATTTTGCAGATACAGCATACTACCATACTATGAAATGAAATATGCGATTAATAAAAATTGGTTTTTAAGAAATAATGCAGTATAGTATGTATGGCACTTGCATTAATAGGAATTGCAATAGGAATTTTAATAGTGATAATTCTGATTATCAAGCTATCTAAAACTCATCCTCGTGAGGTAGCAGGAATGGATATACATTGTAAAAAGTGTGGGCTTGAAACAAGAGGACTAAAGTGTCCAAATTGTGAGAAAAAACCCCAGAGATTTGGTGTCTAGCAAAAAGGTAATCAGTAAAAAATTTTAGACTTTGGAAAAGTTAACAGAAAAAATCAGTATTATTCATGAATGCAAACAGGGAAGCATTTTTGTGGATAGTACAAAACCAACATAGATTACATGAGAAATACATTGAAAGTATCTCTTAATCTATAACTATTCTAAACTCCTTTTATTTCCTGCATGGCGGCATAAAGACACTTGAAAGTGCAGAAATTTCTATAAACATCTCCGCATTCTTTGCCACACACATGACATTTTATTTCCATCAATAGTTAATGGTTTTTAAAATATAATACATTGTGTCTGTATTTTCCGCTTACACAAACTACAATTCGTAGAGTATTTTTATTGAGATCAGCTAAAATCACTTTATATGAAATCAATTGAATCTCTAAACAAAAAGATTCTAAGTTGCAAAAAATGCCCAAGACTTGCAGTATACATCAGAGATGTTGCAAAAAACAAGGTAAGACGATTCAGAGATGAGAAATATTATGGAAAGCCACTTTCAGGATTTGGCGATGTAAATGCCAAATTATTGATTGTCGGATTGGCCCCTGCTGCTCATGGAGGAAACAGAACAGGAAGAATGTTTACAGGGGATTCATCAGGTGACTGGGTTACAAAGGTAATGCACAAGCACGGATTTGCCTCGATTCCTACAAGCCTAAGCAAAGATGACGGATTGGTACTGTATAATGCATACATTACTGCAGCAGTTAGATGCGCTCCACCACAAAACAAACCAACACGAGAAGAAATGGAAAACTGTTTTGTATATCTACAAGATGAATTAAAAATTCTAAAAAACATTTCAGTGATTTTGTGTCTTGGAAAAATTGCATATGATGCTACATGTAAGTTACTACAAATAAAACCAGAAAAGTTTGGACACAACAAGGTATTCTCATCTGATAACTACAAGATTCTAACCTCTTACCACCCATCAAAACAAAACACACAGACAGGACGTTTAACATGGAGACAATGGTCTGCAGTATTTAAAAATGCAAAGAGATTAGTTTCAAACTCTTAAAGATCCTTTAAGTTTGAGTATCACATAACCGACTTATGGTATTTCCTTATCTTGATTTGGTAGAAAATGCCCTAAAAATTAGTCCTGACATTAGATTTGCCACAATCTGCAATATGCTAGGTGAGGTAAAGTACAGTCAACATAGAAAAAATGCAAAAAATCTTTTGACACATAGAGAGAGTATAAAATCAATTGAATCAGCTACCCGAGCTTGGTCTGTACGAAATGAATTTGCCTCAAAGATTGGTAAAGGTGAATTTGCAATTGCACAGTACGGCAAGATTGCACGTATTACTATTCCAATGGGTAAGGACCATCTTCTGTACATGACCACATCTAAAAATGCAGATCATAGCAAAATCGCAAAGAAAGCAAGCAAACTCAAATTAGGAAGAATAAGGAAACCAACAAAAGCACAAGAAAAACTGTTTGCTCCTTAATCTTGGAAAAAGGTTTATGCGATGAAATTTGATGTCAACAATTCTAATTTGTGTCCATTATGTCTACATGATGGACATTCCATCAAACTAGAACTAACTGAATCTATGTTACTTGTATGCAAACGATGTTCTCGTGCTTTTGAGGTAAAATCCAATGGAAAAAGAATACTTTCTGATGAAATGAATGCGTAATTTAGAATCTCGTTGAAACAATACTCTGTCACAACGAGTATACACGAATTAGGACGTTCGTGCATTGACTACGTGAATTTGAAACATAAGAAGAGTGGAATTTTTCTTATATTTTCTAGTCCATTTTGGCAAATTTTTAAGAAAACAAATAGAGTTTAGAATCTAATTTATGATTGCTCAGGAATTGTATGTATTGTATTTGTATAAGTAATTTTCTGAATCCTTCGTATTTTTAGCAGGGTTCGCTCAAAGGACTCCATACTATCATAGCTTACTTTGCAAACAAAATCAAAAATTCCATATGTTCCTTGCACTTCATCGCAAAACTCTTTGAGTTTTGAAACAGTCTCAATTTCAGATCCCATATCACAATTAACTAAAACAAATGATATTCCCATATGTAATATCCAAAATTTACTGTATTAAAGCTAACTTTTATTTTTTAGAAATAACGATCTAAGAACTTTCTTTTTTTCTTGTTATCTTTTTCATTAAAGATTAGATCCGAATCCCCTTCTTTCCTTTTATCATGTTCCTCTTTTTGTTTAATCATCATTTTTCTGTATTCGTCAAAAAATCCTGCTGCTTTGAGGTTATCTACTCCAATTTGATTATAATGATTGTTGAGTAGTCTTTGATTTTCAAATATTTTACCACAATGGGAACATTGAAGATTTAGTTTCATTATTCACGTTCCTCCTTTAGCATCACATAAGTTCTGATCTTGCCTTTGCTTTCAAGCAATTTGAAAAACTTTCTGAATTTAAGATTACACATAGTGCAATGACTATGACACAAATATTTTGTACATCTACCTTTTTGGTCAGTTTCGTGGGATACAAAATCATCTAGCGCAATTTTTTCATGCATACATGATTTCATCATATCAATATAGATCAAAGTATCATATAATGTGTCCAAAATTGATTAATCTGGGAAAAATTTCCTTCAGCTCATATATGATTGCTCAAGTAATGACACTGAAAAACTAGAGTTACTACAAAAGCAAATCCAAGAACGAATCAGTTTTCTCAACCGAGAAAATTTGAACAGTTTCAATGATCCAAAACTTTTAGAATATTATGAATTATACAATCAGATTCAGCAATGTTTATTCCAGGATCACACTAGCCAATACTGGCTTTATTCAGGAATTATTGTAGTCATCTCTCTAATCATTTGCTTTCGTTGGTGGATGATAAAAAAAGTTGAGGCTAAAAACAAGTTAAATTTCAAGGAATAATCTATGTAATTTGAAATTACACACGTCTTCTTATGTTGTAAATTCACGTAGTTAATCTATGAGCGTCCAATTAGATAAGAATGGTTTCTGGATAAAGACCCAATTAAGTGAATTTGGTTTCAAGTGCATTGCAAACAAACATGAATTATGTAGTGATTCAATATGCAAATGTCTTTGTCATTAGTCTTAGATTCAAAACTCTATTTGGAAAATAAAATAAATACTGCCAAACAAAGTATTACCATGACTAAAAGTATTAGCTGCTCTGATGCAGGTTCTGACTGCGGATGGTCTGCAACTGCAGAAACAGAAGATGAATTGATGGGAAAAGTAGCAGAACACGCCAAAGCAGAGCACAAAGACTTGGAGATAAATCCAGAACTAGCGGCAAAAATAAAATCACTCATAAAAGAAATCTGATATATTCTAAACTCTATTTAATTAGAAAATTCTTTATTCTCAGTTTAGCGTAGAGAATTTGTGAAACATGTTACAGTTATTGTAATTGTTGTAGTGATTGTAGTTTTTGCAGTAGGAGCACTAAGCTCTACACCTACAGAAAAAGAATCAACTACTCCTGTATTAAGTACGTCTGAGAAATGTTCTGGAACTGCCAGATGCATCACAGGATTTGTAACTAAAATTGTTGATGGAGATACAATTCATGTCGATGGTGTTTCCGTTAGATTTGCGTTATCATCAGCTCCTGAACTAGAAGGATTTGGAGGTACAGATTCAAGGGATTTTATTGTGACGATTTGTCCTGTTGGCTCTGAGGTTCTAGTTGATGAAGATGATAGTCAGACTGAAGGGAGTTTTGGTAGAATTATTGGTGTAGTGTATTGTAATGGAGTGAATCTAAATTCAGAATTACTTGATGCAGGTTTGGGATATTTGGCTGATCAATTTTGTGACTCCAGTGAGTTTGCAGAGGATTCTTGGGCTATCAAACATGGATGTTAAAGAAAGTAGAGTTCAAAAATAAGTTAAACTTCAAGGAATAGTCTATGGAAAAAAAGACAGTTGGAATAATGACCTCAATAATTTTAGTTGTAGGAGTACTAGGAATATTTGTCTGGCCAAATCCTGTAATACAAAATCCAAGCTTTGCATGTGCTTTAACTGAAGGCAATCCACAAGGTCCTTACTACATCCCTGGAGCACCATACAAAGAGAAATTTGGAGAATCACTTGAAGGACAAAAACTAATAATTTCTGGGCAGGTCTTAAATCAGAACTGTGATCCAGTACCAGATGCAATAGTTGACGTTTGGCAAACTGATTCAAACGGGAATTATAATTTTGAAGATTTTACACTTCGTGGAAAAATAAAGGCAGATGAGCGTGGTCAGTATAAACTTGAAACCATACTTCCTGGTAAATATTCAGAAGCTGGAGTTATGCGCCCAGCACATATTCATGTAAAGGTCTCAGCTCCTGATTTGCCATCGCATACTACGCAGCTTTATTTTGAGGGAGATGAACACTATGACTTTTTTGTAAAATCATCTTTGATCTTGAAATTAGATGAAAAAGATGGAACAAAGTATTCTGAATTTGACTTTGTTATTTTTACTCCTTATTGATTTTAAATACAATGATATTTGAGTTCTTTTGTGTCAGACGAAGAATTCAAAAAACTCTGCGAATCAATATTGAACATAGATCCTGGAGTTAGGTTTGTTATAATCGTAGATTCTCAGGGGCAATTAGTTTCTGGTGGACAGCGTGAAGGAAATCAAAATTATCTTGAACCTCTTGACCAACAACTTTCAATTAAACACGCAATAGAATCATGGAATCTACGAACTCAGTTTGCCGACAAAATCGGAGAAGCCAAGTTTGCTTTAGCGGTATATGAAAAGCTTAGACGTTACACGGTCCCAATTGACCCAAACCATTTGCTATACATTACGACTGAACCGGATATTTCCTATCATACATTTATGGAAGATGTATTAAATTTGGTGGAGATACATAAAAAACACTAAAGAAATAGTCTGAATATACTTCTTATGCATAATTGAGTCCACTTTTATCCCCAATTTGGTAGGTGAATCCACGTGGATTTGAACCAAAATTACATTCTATTTTATAGATTATCAGTAATTGCTTTGGTAAATTCAGATGTTGACATGTCTCCACCAATATCTTTGGTTTTGACGCCTGTTTTTACCAAATCAAAGATTGTAGATTCAAGCTTTGCACCAACATCCACACATTTTGAATCATTATGTTTAGCCCCTAACCAATCAAACATCATTTTGATAGATAGCAAAAACGATGATGGGTTTGCTATGTTTTGTCCTGCAATATCAAATGCAGCTCCATGAACTGGCTCAAACAATGCAAAGTTGTCTCCAATGTTAGCTGCTGGTGCCATCCCTAAACCACCAACTACTTGGGAGGATTCATCAGATAAGATATCACCAAACAAGTTTGTTGTAACTATTACATCAAACTGTTCTGGCTGACGAATTAGATTCATCGCACATGCATCAACATACATTTCCTCAAATGATACATCAGGATATTCTTTAGATACATCAATGCAAGCATCAGCAAACAACCCATCAGTGATTCGCATTACATTTTTCTTGTGAACACAAGTAACTTTTCTCATGGAATCGCGTTGCATTGCAGTCTCAAATGCATATTTTGCAATTCTTTTGGATGCTTTCTCTGAAATGGTTCTTAATGCTACTGCAGCGCCATCTATAAGAAATTCTTCTCCCTTGTAAAGATCCTCTGTATTTTCTCGAACTATAACCATATCAATATCATCACGAAGTGCTGGCATGTGGGGATACGATTTTGCAGGCCTGATATTTGCATAAAGATCAAGCATTCGTCTTAATACAACAATGACGTCAGCTGCGCACTCTCCAACTGGTGCCTTCAAGCACGCATCAGAGTCTTTAATGATGTTAATTGTCTCATCAGGAAGTGGATTTCCTGTAATTTCAAGTGCTTTGTCACCAGCTAACAATTTAGTTATCTCAAATTTCATTTCATATTTCTCATTTATACAATCAAGTACAGAGACAGCTGATTCTGATATTTCAGGACCAATTCCATCACCAGTAATTAATGATATTTTGTACATAATACCACTCCCACATTATGGGAATATAATGTCACCTTAATTTTTGATAGGGTATTGCCCAAATATTACATACAGATATTATTTTAAAAAGAAAATAACAGACATTCATGAATACAGAATCATCGCATCAAAAAAAACACAGAATGGGAATAATCTACATAATCATTGGTGCACTAATTCCAGCATTTCCTTTCTACGTGTTTATTTCATATTATCTATCTCTAGGAGTACCTTTTGCTTGTAGTAATTTTGGATGGTGGTCTGACTGTGGTTTTTTTGCAGGAATCTGGCTTTTCTCTGAATTAATTGGAACAATCTTAATCATAAAAGGTCTGTTTATTGTAAAATTCTAAAAATGCTTAAGTTCATTCTTCGTGCAGAAAATTTGTAAATGGCAGATGAGTTGGCAGAGATAGTCAAGCGTTTGGATGACACAGACAAAAAAATTGATGAGATTTCAAAGCAATGGGTAGTACTCAGACATGAATATCGAAGTACTAGAGATAAAGAACTCAAAGTAGAGATAAAGAAAAAATGGGATAAATTTCAAAAGAAGATGGAGACACTTGAAAAAAGACGTCGAAAAATAATTGAAGAGAAAAGTGAGATAAATTTCAAAAGAAGATGGAAGGGGTGGAAATAAAATCTGTAATAATTATCGCAATTGCAGTAGGTGTATCTGTAAGTGTTATGCTTGTTCTAAATTCTGGTGTGTTTAAATCAGATTGTGATATACACAAGGATCAAATATTTGAGATGGGAAAAAGATTTGAGCAAATTAGAGAATTACAAAAAGAAATACCTGCAGGAACAGATGATTTTTTTAGATTAGATATAGAGTTTGAAGAACTCACTGATAAAGCATTAGAGACAAGAAATTGGTATCTTGCAAATTGTTTAGAGTAGAGTCTGAACTTGGTCTTTGAATCTGTGTGTTTTTTTTTAAGACAGACAAGACCTTAAGTTGTATTTTACTATATTAGTAATGAGACATGTCAAAAATACGAACACCGGAACAAAAATCAAGAAAGATGCTAAAAGAAGAAACGACAATCATAGATTTAGAGATGGCAATAAAAAAAGAACGATTCAGAAAGACCCAAAAAAGAACACCAGAATTCGTCCATGAAGTGCCTACCGTTGACAAAAGTCTCCAAATTGCGTTAGATTCCGTTCATAAAACAGATGGAAAAGTTAGAAATCGTCTAAATTCTTTTCTGTATAAAATTAGATTTTAATAATAATACTAGCTTACCTGCTTTTCTTTTAGCATCTTTTTGAGCATGATTCTATTTAGCCCATCAATTACTGCCTGAACACTTGTAGTAACAATATCCTCACCTACTGATTTTGCAGAGACTCTATTTCCTTGTGCATCCTCTACACTAATGGTAACTTCACACAAAGCACTAGAGCCACCAGAAATTGATGCTAATGCATAATCTTTAATTCGAATTTCTGAGATTTTTCCAGTAATCTTTTGAATTGCATTAAGTGATGCATCAACTGGACCAACTCCGTGATCAGTTCCAGAATACTCTTTTCCATCAATGTTTAGTTTTACAAATGCATAAGGCATTGTTCCAATTCCAGTAGAGACTGAAAATCCAGTTAACTGAACAATTCTTTTGATTCCTTTATCTCCAAGAACATCACTTGCCATAGACAATAATTCGATATCTGAAATTTGTTTTCCTTGATCACCTAACACTTTGACTTTCTCAAGGATTTTTTGTGATTGTTCTTCATTTGGTTTGACTCCAAATTCTGCAAGCATTGCATTCATTCCATGAATTCCTGCATGTTTTCCAACCCTAAGTCGTCTCTTGCGTCCAACTAATTCAGGACTGATTGGCTCGTAGGTAAGTGGATTATTTAACACACCATGAGTATGAATTCCAGACTCGTGTCCAAATGCATTGTCCCCAACAATAGCCTTGTTTGGCTGAACTTTGATGCCTACAATTTTTGAGATGTATCTAGATGTATCATAAATTAATTCAGATTTGATGTTGGTTTCATATTTCTGATCTTGGGGTAAGCATTTCAATGCCATTGAAAGTTCTTCTAATGATGCATTTCCTGCACGTTCACCAATTCCATTAATTGTAACATGTGCACATGATGCTCCTGCATGAATTCCAGATAACGAATTAGCTACTGCCAATCCAAAGTCATTATGACAATGAACACTTACTGGAAGTTTTGTTACCTCAACTGTATCACGAGTTAATTCTGCCATGTATTCAGGAGTAGCATATCCTACAGTATCAGGAATGTTAACTCTATCAGCTCCGGCTTTAGCAACTTCACCGAACACTTTTTTCAAGAATTCTCTATCAGTTCGTGTAGCATCCTCAGCTGAGAATTCAACTTTGATGCCACGAGACTTTCCATATTCTACAGCTTCAATTGCTTTTTCAAGTGCTTGGTCTCTAGTCATTTTGAGTTTATACTCCAAGTGAATGTCAGATGTTGCAATAAATGTGTGAATAGAATTTAATCCAGCATCAATTGCAACATCGATATCTTTTTTGATAGTTCTTGTCAATCCAACTATCTCAGAAGATAATCCTTCAGCAGTAATCATTTTTACTCCTTTAAATTCACCATCAGAAATTACAGGAAAGCCTGCCTCTATTGCATCAACTCCAAGTGCATCAAGTTTTTTTGCAATTGAGAGTTTTTGTTCAGGGGATAAGGAAACACCAATAGTTTGCTCTCCATCCCTTAATGTTGTATCAAATATTCTAACTTTCATGATCCGCTCCTCTGCAATGCAGCAACTCCAGTTCGTGCCACATCAAAATTCCAAATGGCTTTATCAATTCCTCAAATGCTTGGATTTGATGCGGAGTTGCAGTCAATTCTACCATAAGTGAATCCTTTTTCACATCATGTACCTTTCCGCCATATGCATTGGCTATCTTGTTAATTTCCATGCTGTCATTAGCGTTGCTGAGTTTTATCATAAAAAGACTGAGTTCTCTATACACTGTTTTGTGCTCATCTAATTGCTTGACTTCTACTGTATCAATCATCTTATCGAGTTGTTTTACAATTTGGTCCACTTGCTTTTCATCACTATTAGTAGTAATAGTCATCTTAGAATAATCTGGATTTTCAGTTATACCTACTGAGATACTCTCAATGTTAAAGTTCCTTGCCCTGAAAAGATTAGTTACCTTAAACAAGACTCCAGTTTTGTTTTCAACTAAAAGAGAAATAATTGCCCACATGATCATTCACTATGATGGTAAGACCATATCCTCAAGCGAAGTTCCAGGAGCTACAAATGGTAATACGTCTTCTAAAGGATCAATTGGAATATCAATTACAGTTGCAACATCACTACTTAATGCAGTTCTGATTGCTTTGTCAAGCTCATCCATTGACTGTGCTCTAATTCCTTGAGCTCCATATGATTCTGCTAATTTTACATAATCAGGACAATGTTGTTGGTCTACACCAATCATTCGTCTGTCATAGAAAGTTCTCTGCCATTGAGCTACCATTCCTAATGTATAGTTGTTTAAGATAAACACGATTACTGGAATGTCTTCTAATACTGCAGTTGCAAGAGAATTTTCAGTCATTGCAAAACTACCATCTCCTGCAATATCCACTACAGGAACATCAGGGCGTGCTACTTTGGCACCAATTGATGCTGGAAATCCCCAACCCATTGTACCAAGTCCAGTGGAGCTAAAGAAAGTACCAGGTTGAATTACATCATAGAATAATGATGCCCACATTTGGTGTTGTCCTACTTCAGTAGTGATGATTGATTCCTTTGGTAACACTTCTCTGAGTTTACGTAAAATTTTTGCAGCACCCATTTCACCTGGATGAATTTTCAAGTTTTCTTTCCAGTAAGCTTTTGTTTCTTTTACATGTTTAACCCAAGTGCTCTCTTCAGTTTTTTTAATAGATCTTTGTAAAAGTAATTTATCATTATTCTAAGAGATACCTTAACGTCTCCAACTACTGCAACTTGAGCTGTTTGATTTTTACCAATTTCTGCAGGATCAACGTCCATGTGAATAATTTTGAGCCTCTTCTCAAATGCCTCAAAGGTTCCAACTGATCTATCAGAGAATCTAGTACCTATTGCCAATACACAGTCAGCTTCTGTCATCATTTTGTTTGCCTCTGCATGTCCATGCATTCCAATTGGACCTAATGACAAAGGATGATTTTCAGGAAATGCACCCTTTCCTTTGAAAGTAGTAACTACGGGAAGCATAAGAGTTTCAGCAATAGATTGCAATTCAGCAAAAGCTGATGAGATGATTGTTCCTCCACCAGCTAAGATGATTGGTTTTTCTGAATTAAGTAACATATCAACTGCTTTTTCACATGCAACAATATCAGGATCAGTCCAAGGATGATAACCTTGGATTTTAAATTCATCAGGAAATGTCATCTCTGCTTTATTTTGTTGAACATCTTTTGGAATGTCAATAAGTACAGGTCCTGGTCGTCCAGTTTCTGCAATGTAGAATCCTTTTCTTACAGCTTCTGGAACTTCACCAGGTGTTCTTGGTTGAAATGCATATTTTACAACAGGATTTGACATTCCAATAATATCACTTTCTTGAAATGCATCTTTTCCAATCATGTTAACAGTACTTGACCAGTTACTGCAACTATTGGTGAGGAATCAGCTTGCGCTGTTGCAAGACCAGTCAATATGTTAGTAGCACCCAGGTCCTGATGTTGCAAAACAAACACCAGGTTTTCTGCTTACTCTACCAAAACCATCAGCCATATGAGCATGCTGATTGTTCATGTCTTGCCAAGATATGTCTAATATTGCATCTAGCAAATTCATCATACATCGGAAGATTTGCACCTCCGGGTATACCAAACACTTGTTTGACGCCTTCTTTTTCCATAGCCGTCATCAAGGCCTTTGCACCTGTCATAGTTTCCATTTTATTCATCAATTCAATCTCCATAATTTTAATGTGTTAAAAAGTTGAGCACACTTTACAGTAGAACAACAACTTGCAAATTCTTGCTAATTGGTCCAATTACTTTTGTACTCATTGAAATCAAAAATAAAACCAATTGATAATTAATAAAGATTCTCAGAAAAATAATCGTGGTTGTGCCCATATTCTACAGAAGACTTAAACTGATAATTTTCATATTTGAAATTGATTGTTTTGTTAGATAGCGAAGAAATCATAAAAATTATTGAAACATTGTTTCAAGCAGGAGTAACAAAAGATCTTACTAAACTAAAAGAGATACATCTTGATGATCCTAAATTTTCAAGCTTTAGTGATTTGCCACCATATGATCTTAAGGATTATCAAACCACAATAGAATTAGAAGAATTAAGATTCATTAGCATTTCAGATTATAGTTATGAGATTAAAAATCCAAAAATCAGTATCTTTGGAGATGCTGCAATTGTAGCAATGGAGTTAATTCAACAAGGAATGTTAGTAGATAACAAAGCATTCACAGGAGAGCACATGAAAATTAATGGACGTGCAACATTTGTTTTGAGTAAAACAACCAACATGGAAAATTGCACACATTCATCTCTCAAGGATTGAGGGATAGACTATTTCTTAGTCGGATTAGGTTTGTTTTGAGGTGTTTTTGGTTTGTCAGGTTTAGTTTGATTAGGTTTGTTTTGAGGTGTTTTTGGTTTGTCTGATTTGGTTTGATTAGGTTTGGTTTGATTAGATTTGGGTTGATTAGGTTGGTTAGGTTTGGTTTGAGGTGTTTTTGGTTTGTTAGGTTTGTTTTGAGATTTATTTGATTTATTTTTATTAAATTTATTTTTCTTTTTTGGACCTTCGCTGACTAGTTTTTTGTATAAATTGTATGCTTGATCAACATTTGAATTTCCATGAACTATAGAACGTACTGCTTTAATCATTGCAACAGGGTGTTCTGATTGCCAGATGTTTCGTCCCATGTCAACACCGACTGCACCACCTTTGATTGAGTTGTATGTTAGTTGTAATGCATCACGTTCTGGAATTTTCTTTCCACCTGCAACAATAATTGGAACAGGGCATGATTGAACAACTTTTTCAAAATTATCACAATAGTATGTTTTGACAATATGTGCTCCTTGCTCAGCTGCAATTCTGCATGCCAATGAAAGGTATCTAGAATCTTTTCCTAATTCTTTTCCAACTGCAGTAACTGCTAATACAGGAATGCCATATTTTTCTGCTTTATTGACTAATTTTCCAAGATTTACAATAGTTTGATGTTCGTATTTTGAGCCAACAAAGATAGACATTGCAACGGCACTAGCGTTAAGTCTAATTGCTTCTTGAATAGAAACTGTAATGTCTTCTTGAGATAAATCCTCACCAATAATACTTGAACCGCCAGAAACTCTCAACACCATTGGAGTGTCAGTGGTTGCATCAACAGATGTTCTTTGAACACCTCTTGTAACCATTAAAGAGTCACAATATTTCAAAAGAGGTGCAATAACCTTTTTTGGGTTCTCTAATTTTTCAGTTGGACCAAGAAAGTATCCATGATCAACTGCTAACATTAATGCACGATTATTATGTGGTTTAATGATTTGTGATATTCTATTTTTTAATCCCCAATCCATTTCTCTTCGATTTTGAAAGAATCGAAATACCTTTCTTAAGCCTTTCTTATTTTGTAATGATTATTTTCATTGCATTATCACCACTGCGTGCATGATCAAATGCTTTTTGAGAATCAACAATACGATATGTATGAGTGATTAGTTGTTTAACATCTATTTTGGATGATTCAATGAGATCAAGTGCATCTTTGGTGTCTTTGTCAGATGCAGCATAACTAGTAACAAGCGTAATCTCTTTGGAATAGATTTTACTCATATCCAAATCTAATTTTGCGCCCTTTGAGGGAACACCAAACATCATAACTGTACCACCTTTTCGCACCATATCAATGGCATCCTCAAGTGCATTCATGCTACTAGTTGCAACAATTGCCACATCTACTCCCATTCCATTAGTTTGATCCAAAATCTTTTGTTTTCGATCTTTATCTAACGAACTAATTGATTCAGTGATGTTGAATTTTTTTGCAAAATCCAATCTAAAGTCATTAACATCAAAACAGAAAATTTTTGAGAGTTTCTTTGTCTGAGCCAACATTACATGCATCATTCCAGTAGGACCTACACCAAAAATTGCAGCAGAATCACCTTCATAACAACGAAATTTGGTCCATGCCCTAACACAACATGCTAATGGCTCAATCATTGCAGCTTCCTCAAAACTTAGAGAATCAGAAATTTTTAGAACCCCGCCATGAGAAACGTTCCATGCAGGTACAACATATTCTTCAGACAAGCCACAGGGGGAAAGATTTGTTTCATAATATTTTTGGCACATTGTTTCATTGCCATGATTACACAAATGACAATCATAACAAGGAACATGATGATGAGTAAACACTCTATCACCTTTTTTGAATTCTGTTACATCAGAGCTAACATCTAAAATCACACCTGCTGGCTCATGTCCTAAACGCATTGATGGTTGCCCATATTCTCCAAAGACTTTTTCCACATCAGAACCACAAATCCCACAAGCATTCATCTGTACTAAAATATCACCAGGTCCAAGCGTTGGTTTTTCTGTTTCATCAACAGAAATTACTGATGGTTCTTTAACAGATGCTGTTTTCATGGTAAGATATTGAAATATTGATTATAAGTAGATTAAAAGAATCAAACACCGAGAATTTTCTTTAGCATTACTCTGTAATTGACTTCAGTTTTCTCACTTCCAATTGCAGGCAATGCAAATACAAGAGTAGATTTTTCAGCTCGAAGTGCTGTTAATTCATCATCAATGGATGTCGAAATATCATCACTGACTAGAATTAATCCAACATCAGAATCATCAGTCAGTTTTCTAATGTCATCCAAAGCCTTTTGAGGTGTATCAGAAATGATTCCTGGGACACCAGCCAATTGGAAACTAGTTACAAACGATTTGTTGCCAACAGTGAAAACTTTCATAGTTAAAATTTTTCGCCATTCTAATTTAACCCTTTTTGGTAGGTATCAGATCAGAAGGTTGATTTAGTTTAAAAAATCAGTGAATCCATGACAGAAATTGATACTCAAAAAGAAATCTATCTGTTTCTCCATGGAAGAATGGATCTGAAAGAAAAAGCAATGAATGCACTTACTGCAAAGGGATTTGCAGGTGACAAAGTCATCATGGCTTTACCAGATAAAGTCGGAAATGTTGGAGATTACATGGCAATGTTATGGATGCCACCAAATCCAGACCACATTAAGATTCAACAAATCACTAAAGTTGAAGAAGTTGAATCAAGTGATGTGACTGGAAAATGGAAAGGGGTTTCAAAAGACGATATAGATTCTATACCATTAGAGTAAAGTTAACTGAAACCAGTACCAAAATCAGTACCTTTTTCTAATATATCTCCAGAATCAGAATTTTTTAATTTTCTATAAAGAAGCGTTTCATAAACGAGATTCATTGCTTCTTCATCATCAAGATTGCAATCTTCTTTGATTTGGTTTTTGTATTTTTCTAATTTTGTAACATCTTCTTCGTCAAGGGATATATCATCATGAATCATTAGATTTGCAATTTTTTCAATCTCAGAATTCTGTTGATCTTCATCCATAATTTTCGATAAAATTTCTAGTTATTAATACATTCGAATAACAAATAGTTACAAATCAGAAAGCAATCCTGAAAGAAAATCAGAGAATTCTTCATCAGAGAAAATAATTTTCTCAATTTTATTTTCTTTTTGAGCAAGCTCTGCGGATTCCAAGTGATAGCAAGTAGTTTTTCCATTCATTTGACCAAAATAAAATCCAGGACAAGCGCAGTAACTAGCGTCAGGGTCAATCCAATGTTCTTCTCCTTTCCCAACAACTGTCCAAATTTTTCTTTGGCTGGGCTCAAAAATGTGTAGTTTTACACGTCCTTCAGAAACTAATGATTCAACTCTATCGGAGTCTTTGTTCACAAGGATTTAATCAGATATCTGTAGTATAACTTTGATGCTGCAAACAAGAATAATCCCATCAAAACCTGCACTAATTCTAGAAGGTAAAAAAAAGAATCTCATAGTTACTGATATTCACATAGGATTTGAAAATAGTCTAGCATCAAATGAGATTTTCATAGGTAAAAACTCCACCATAAATGAAACAATTCAAGAATTATCAGAAATTATAGATGCAGAAAATCCAGATTCAGTAATTTTGTTAGGGGATATCAAATCAAGTATCAAAAGCATTTCAAGAAATGAGTGGGATGAAGTTCCAATGTTTTTTGAAAAAATTAGAGAAAAATGTGATGTGATATTAGTTCCTGGAAATCATGATGCAAACATTCAGAGACTAGTTCCAGATAATATTTCGATGATTAGTTCAACTGGTATGGTTGAAGAAAATGTTTTGTTGACACATGGCCATACAATGCCATCAGAGAATTTTTCTCATGTTGATAAAATTATCATGGGTCACATACATCCAGTATTTTTTCAAGAAGACTCGGTGATGAATGGACAGAGAGTGTGGATATCAATAAAGACAGAAAAAGAAAATATTTTTCCAAACAAATCAGGGGAACTAGAAATAATCATAATTCCCTCATTTAACAAGTATTTCTATGCAACACACAGAAAAAAATACAAAAAATCAATTTCGCCCATAATTGATAAAATTAAAACAGTATCCAGTGCAAGAATAGTCACACTTGATGGAGTAATTATTGGAAATGAATCAATAATTGATCAAGTAATTTAATCAATCAAGTTTTGTTACAAAAGTTGCTTTAACTGCACAGTTAGGACATCTCTGAGATTTTGCCCAAGTTTTTACAGTCTCAGAATATGTAATTCGAATTTCATAGGAGTGACCACAATTTTGGCATGAAACATTTGCGGGATAGCTATTCTTATTCCAATCCTCGCTTGGTTCTCGCGTGAATTTTTTCATTAAATCACGTCCCCTTATCTGATATTCTATAAAGTGTCAAGTCATGAAATCCAGGGACTGTCATCAAAGGGGATTCTTTGAACTAGACCATTTTCATCAAGAAATACCAAAATGTCTTTGAGTTTGAATTCTGCAATCTTTATCTTTACAAAATTTTTCTTTACACTGTTTATTAGATGTACAAATCTAATTCCATCAGTATCAAATTTTTCAATCTTACTTAGAACCTCATCAAGTTCGATATCAGAGAATTTTTTGGCCATGATATTTGATATAGTGCTTGCGTTTATGTTTTTTAGAATTATTCAAATTTGTCATAAGGTTCAATTGGTTCTTTAGTAGTTTCATTGTCTTTGAGCCACTCCAAAGTTTTTACAAAAGAATCTGCTAATTCAATAGTAGTCAAAACAGGAATTCCTAATTCTAAAGATTTTCGCCTAATTTGATATTCATCATCAAGCATTCCAACATATTTTTCCAGTGTAGTGGTACTTGGAATATTTATGATAAAGTCAATCTTTCGATCATATAGAAGATCAGCAATGTTTGGTTTTCGTTCAGGCTCTGAAATTTTGTGAACTATTTCTATTTGACCAATTTTTTCTTCAAAGAATTCTGCAGTATGTTCTGTTGCTAAAATTTTGAATCCAAGTTGTTTTAGTTTTGCAATAGATGAAACTAGTTTTTGTTTATTTTGTTCACCACCAACAGTTACAAGTGCAGTTCCTTTAACAGGTAAATTGTATCCAACAGATATCAAACCTTTTGATAGTGCATCATGAAAACTATTTCCAAAACAAGCAGCCTCGCCAGTTGACTGCATCTCAACTCCCAATGTAATATCTGCACCTTGCAGTTGCATAAAGGAAAATTGAGGAACTTTGATTCCAAAGTTGTGAATTTTTTGCCACTTGTTTTCAGGTATTTTAGGCAGTGATTTGCCCAAAATAGCCTTGGCTGCAAGAGAAATTAGGTTCATTTTAACAAGTTTTGAGACAAATGGCATAGAACGTGACGCCCTAATGTTTAGCTCAATTACATAGACATGATCATCATGAACCAAGTATTGAAGATTAAACGGACCTATTACATTGAAGGTTAATGCAATTTTTTTTGTATATTCATTGATTGTCTCAATGATTTTGTTACTTAGTCGCCATGGTGGTATACACATCATAGCATCTCCAGAGTGAACACCAGCACTATCAATGTGTTCAACTACTGCACCAATGATTACTTGTTTTCCATTACTAACTCCATCTACATCTACCTCAAGAGAATTTAACATGAATTTTGAAATTACAACTGGATGATCAGGTGAAACATCAGCAGCTGCCTTGACATATGTCTTTAGTTCTGTCTTGAGACCAAACAACTTTCATGGCAGCACCAGAAAGAACGTAAGAAGGCCTTACAATTACTGGAAACTCAACTTCTTGTGCAAAGTTTTTGGCTTCATTGAGATTTGAAAAGGCTTGCCAACGTGGTTGTTGTATGTGTAGTTTATCAAGCTCCGCACTAAACTTTGAACGGTTCTCTGCCCTATCAACATCAATTGCACTAGTTCCCAAAATGTTAACACCGTGTTTTGCAAGACCAGGAGTTAGATTATTTGCAGTCTGTCCCCCAACACAAGTGATAATTCCTTTAGGGTTTTCAAATTCAGTGATATCTAAAATTCTTTCCTGAGTTAATTCCTCAAAGTATAATCGTGTACAAATATCATAATCAGTTGATACTGTTTCAGGGATTACAATTCACCACAGAGATATTTTTTTCACCATTTTCTTGTAGACCCCAAACCATGTTGACTGTACCCCAATCAAATTCCACACTACTTCCAATTCTATATGGTCCAGCTCCCAGTACAACAATTCCTTTTTCATCAGATGGAATCTCAATGTCATGAGAATGACCACCATATGTGAGATAGAGATAGTTTGTAACTGCAGGCCATTCTGCAGCAAGCGTGTCAATCTGCTTTACAGATGGGTAAAACACCTAATTTCTTGCGTAAATCACGCACTTCATCAGGTGTTTTGCCTTTAACACGGGCAATTTGCTTATCTGAAAAGCCCATTTTTTTGGCTTCCCATAGAAGTGATTCATCCAGTTCAGAGTCTTTTAATTTTGATTCAATATTTACAATGTTTTTTATCTTTTCAATAAACCAAGGATCAATTGTAGAGAGTTTGTAAATTTTCTCAACTGAAATTCCCATCTTTAATGCAATTGCAACATTGTACAAAATATGATCATCATGGTAAGTGAGTTTGTGTTCAATTTCTTCTTCGGTGTAGGTTTTCCCATTGACGCGATTAAGAACTAGTCCATCATTTCCAATATCCAACATTCGGATTGATTTTTGAAGTGATTCCTCAAAGGTTCTACCTATTGCCATTACTTCTCCTACTGATTTCATTGCAGGTCCTAGTTTTCTATTCACTAGTTCAAACTTTTCAAAGTCCCATCGAGGATGTTTACATACAATGTAATCAAGTGATGGCTCAAAACATGCAGTAGTACTTTTTGTAATTCTGTTTACTAGTTCTGATAAATTATATCCCAATCCAATTTTTGCAGACATGTATGCTAGAGGATATCCTGTTGCTTTGCTTGCAAGAGCAGAAGAACGTGAAAGTCGTGGATTTATTTCAATTGCAACATACCTATCAGAATTTGGTTCAAGCGCATATTGAATATTGCACTCACCTACAATTCCAACATGTTTGGTTGCACGCAATGCTGCAGAACGCAACATATGATATTCATGATTATCAAGTGTTTGTGATGGAGCAACTACAATATTATCACCAGTGTGAGCTTTCATAGATAGAACATTTTCCATGTTACAAACAATTACATTATTTCCATCATAGTCTTGCATTACTTCATATTCGATTTGCTTCCAGTGTCCCAATGTATTCTTCAATTAGAACTTGGCCAACAATACTTGCTCTGAGGCCTCGCTCAACTATCTCATGAAGTTCAATTTCATTGTGGGCTACTCCTCCACCTCGTCCGCCCAGAGTGTATGCGACTCGAATTATTACAGGATATGATAATTCTTCAGCTGCTTTTTTAGCATCCTCAAAATTAGTCACAGTTTTGCTTCTCAAAACAGGGACTCCTGATTCCTTCATAGAATCCTTAAAGAGTTGCCTATCCTCAGCTTTCTGGATTCCTTTAATTTGAGTTCCAAGTACATTTACACCATATTTTTGAAGAATACCAGATTCATCTAGCTTAACGCCACAATTAAGAGCAGTTTGTCCACCATATGCCAACATTATTCCATCTGGTCTTTCTTTTTCGATAATTGATTCTACATACTCTGGGTTTACAGGAAGAAGGTACACTTGATCTGCAAATCGAGTATCTGTTTGGATTGTTGCAATGTTTGGATTGATTAAGACACTTTTCAATCCATCTTCATGTATTGCTTTGAGGCATTGGCTTCCAGAGTAATCAAATTCACCAGCTTCTCCAATTTTAATGGCTCCACTACCCAGTACAAGAATTTTCTTTAACGATTCATTCTTTGGCATTTGTCATTTCTCCATAAGATGTTTTAGTTCTTCAAAGACGAACTTGCAATCATAAGGACCAGGAGAAGCTTCAGGATGAAACTGCACTGCAACACAATTTTGTGTTTTGTGTTTTATTCCTTCGATTGTTTTGTCGTCTGCATTTGTAAACCATAAATTAAAGTCAGATTTTTCTAAAGATTCAGGAGTAATTCCGTATCCATGATTCTGACTAGTGACATAAACTTGATTGTTTTCTATATTCACACAAGGTTTGTTTTGTCCTCGATGTCCATACTTTAGTTTGTATGTTTCAGTATTTCCTGCAATGCCAATTATTTGTGCACCCAAACAAATTCCCAATGTAGGAATATTATTTTCAATTAATTTTTTTGTAGTATCTATTGTGTCAGGGCAATTTTTAGGATCACCGGGACCACTACTTAATACAACGCCTTTAGGATTGTGTGACATTATCTTTTCATAGGTAGTATTCCAAGGAACTAAAATCACTTTGTAACCCATTTGAAGAATGTTTCTCAAAATTGCATTTTTTGCACCAGTGTCAATTACAACAACTGATTTTTTACCATCACCGTAAACTTTTTCTTGTTTTGTAGATACTGCATCCATGAACTGCTCAGAATTGTAATGAGGTGCAGATGAGAGTTGTTTTTTTATTTCTTCAACATCAATTTCAGAATCAGATACCACAAGGGCTGCCATCATAACACCACTGTTCGAAGTTTCTTTGTCAATTCACGAGTATCAATTCCTGAAATTCCAGGTACTTTTTCATTATTCATCCACTCATCAAGGTCATTGAAAGATTCCAGTGACTAGCAGTCAAGGACAATTCATGAACTACCAGACCCCTTGCTTGGATTTTGTCTGATTCAAAGAATTTTGGTATACCATCATCGTCTTTTACCAAAGGATCAGGAACCCCATAATTCCCAATTAGAGGATATGTCAATGTAAGAATTTGACCATTATACGATGGATCAGTTAGAGCTTCTGGATATCCAACCATTCCAGTGTTAAAGACAATTTCACCAAAAACAGTTGTAGAATAACCAAAACCTTGACCATCAAGAACAGTACCATCATCAAAAACCAGCTTTCCAAACTTGTTTGCGTGGTTTGATTTCTTTGTAGTTATTGTTACCCTCGTTGAGTCCGAATTAATATTAATTTAAGTTTTGTGAGGAAAAGAAATAGAAAAATTTTGATCGCAGTAAAATGTAATGTTTAGAGAGCTTTGAACTCTTCGCTCCATTTGTGATAAGCACGAATCATTTCAGTGGAGACACTTGGTTTTCTTCGTGCCATGATATCTTTGAAATCAGCAGTAGTAAGTTCTCTTGGTTGTACAGGTGTTTCTCCCTCTACTGGTTCATGATAGTCTGGAGCATTAAATATTTCATGAACTGTTTTAATTTGTGCTGCTTGACAGATATCTTTGATATCACTTGCACTGTATCCATCAAACATTTTTGCCAATTCAGCAGGATTTACTTTAATACTTTTTCTTAGGGGAGCAGTATATTCCTCAAATAGATGTTCTCTTGCCTCTAGTGATGGTAATGAAACATAGATTCTCTTTTGGAATCGTCTTAAGAAAGGCCAATCAAGACTCCATGGTTTGTTTGTTGCGCCAATTACATAAAGCATCAAATCTTTTCCTTTTTGATTAACACCATCCATCTCAGTTAGAAATTGGTTTTTAGTTCTTACTTCTCCGCCAACTTCGCTTGATCTTGAACCCAATAAGGAATCAACTTCATCTACAAACAAAATAACTGGCTTGCCTTCTTTTTCTGCATATTGTCTTGCCATAGCAAATAATTTTGAGACATTCTTTTCTGCCTCACCTAACCATTTGCTCATCATCGATGATGCATCTACATTGATAAAGTAACCATCCATCTCATTTGCAGTAGCTGCTGCCAGCATTGTTTTTCCAGTACCAGGAGGACCATAGAGTAGCATTCCTTTTGGCCATCCAAGAGGAAACAAGTCAGGTCTTTTAGCAGGATATATGATTGATTCACGTAATGCACTTTTAGCATCTTCTAATCCAATTACTTGGGCCCAGGTAACATCTGGTTTTTCTTTCATTATAAGATCTTCAAAGTCATTTTCATTTTCTTGTCTCTTCACAGATGCTTTTTGGTCATCTGTTGATGCTTTTGGATCAACTGCAGGTTCTACACCATGGGCCTGCTGTAGTGCTTTAATTCTATTATGATAAGAGTTACATCTATCTTTGTAAATTTGGTTGAGTTTGCTGTTAGGATAAAGTTGTAATAGTTTAACAAGTGCATCAATTGCTTGTTGATAATGCGATATTGCCATGCCACGTGCTCCCTTGAGAATCAAATTTGATGGCCTCAGAGGCGTATTTACTAGCAGTATTCTCTAATTCTTGCGGGGCTAAACTCATCTTAATTACCTACGCATATGTTCTGAAGAATTTTGTTGGTATTTGACTGTGTTAACCTCTGTGGCAAAATTGGTTAAATTAATTGCACTTGTCTCAGCCTCACTATACTCTGGCCCATCATGATATTTCTTTTTGAAATCAGATTTCTCAGAGATATGAGAATGCATGTCTTTTACTTTGTTTATAGAATCTTCAGCAGAAATAATTAGTTCAGATACTTCATCATCTAAATTCTCAAGTGAGTTGGCAGTATCAGAGATGATAGATACAAAGTGCTTTAGAATTGAGCGGATCTCTTTTTTGTCAGCATATTTGCATAGCATGAAATCAGCAATGCCAACAATTTTGTTTAAATCCTGCAATTCATCTAAAGTAAGTTTGTCTATTTTATTGTCATCAGAAGACTTGATCTCAGATAGTTTTTTGTCAATTTTTGAAGAGATTGTCTTAATTCTATCAACATCCTTTGAAAAATCCCGTTTAGAATTCAGTATAGTCAAGTATTGCATAATTTAAAAAAATCAAGATTAGGGTACTGCTTATTTATTTTAGAGTCTACCATCAATTTAACTTCATTAAGCAAAGTTGATGATTCTTCATTTGATTGACTAAAATCAAATCTTGCGTTTGTAAGTGCTGCAGAATCCAGCACTATACTACCTAGATGGATAGATAATTCAGATAGTTTATGGCTACAATGGGGGAACAATATCAAACAATTGTGCACTAACTGTTCTAATTGTTGAGATTGATGCAGGAAGAACTTTGGTAATACTGTTTACTCCAGATATTCTTCCAATTCTTTTTTTTATTTGAGAGAGAATTTCCAAAGAGAAAGCAACAATTCGTTCTAACTCAATTGCCTTAAGATGAGTTTTATCAGTTTCATCAAAATCAGTAACAAAGTCTTTGTTTGATTTTTTTAGATCATTTCTTTTTTTCTCAAGAATCTCAACAATCTCATCTAACAGATTTATGGAATATTCCAATCTGGGAACAAGTGTAACTGAATGAGATATGGTCGCATATTCTAATGTGCCAATATCGCATTTAACCAACATACCACTTTGTTAATCTAGATTTTGTATTTGAGGACCTTGTAACAATTCGTTTTGTAACCACAGTTACACCCATCTGTAGATACAATTTCGATTTTTTTTGAGTATCTGTTTAAAGGAATTTAGCTCTCAATTTTACCTAATAACAAATCAAGTAGAATCATGGTAAATGAGCATGCATTAACAGTTAGTTTAGAAGAATTCGGATTAAGCAAATACGAGGCACAGGCATATGTATCCCTAATTGCCAAAGGAACAATTACTGCAAGTGAATTAGCATATTATTCAGAGATTCCACGAACCAAAATTTATCCAACTTTACTAAAACTAGAAAAAAAGAAACTGACAATAATTTCAAAAAGTAAACCAATAATGTGTACAGCAATTGCACCAGAGGATGCATTTGATGGAATCATTCATGAGCAAATCAACAAAGTAAATGCAATGAACACATTGGTTTCAAATTTGAAGAGAGCAAGTGAAGAAAGTAGAAAGTCAAGAGGATCTGAAGA
>PVMK01188037.1_pt1 | contig 24018 bp, 34 predicted proteins | sample 1853481 | NCBI WGS metagenome assembly PVMK01 (sample SAMN08533507, study PRJNA380276) | Marine sediment metagenome, whole genome shotgun sequencing project. | reverse complement strand
TCGCAATCCCAGGCAAGGGGACGTGGTATGGGATGACCTGGTACGCGGACAAATCAGCATTTCCAATAATGAGCTGGACGACCTGGTGATTGCCCGGCCTGATGGTTCACCGACCTATAATTTCACCGTGGTGGTCGATGACATGGACATGGGCATCACGCAGGTAATCCGCGGTGACGACCACATCAACAACACGCCCCGCCAGATCAATATTTACCGCGCGCTGGGTGCAGAACATCCGGAATTCGCCCACGTGCCGATGATCCTCGGCGATGACGGGGCCCGGCTCAGCAAACGCCATGGCGCAGTAGGGCGTGATGCAATACCGCGATGATGGTTACCTGCCTGCAGGCCTTGCTGAATTACCTGGTCCGGCTGGGCTGGTCACACGGTGATCAGGAAGTCTTCAGCCGGGATGAGATGATCGAAAAGTTCGACATCCGGGACGTCAACCGCAAGGCTGCGGCTTTCGATACCGGCAAACTGGACTGGCTGAACCAGCAATACCTGAAAAGCCTGCCAGCCGATGAGGTGGCGGCACAACTGCTGTGGCACTTCGAACAAGCCGGCCTGGACCCCGAAAACGGTCCACCGCTGACAGACCTGGTCCGTGTGCAGGCGGACCGCGTCAAAACCCTCCGGGAAATGACCGAACAGAGCCGCATTTTCTATGAAAATCTTGACCAGTTTGATCCCGGAGCCGCGAAGAAACACTTAAGGCCCGTGGCCGAACAACCCCTGCGAGCCATCGGCAGCCGGCTGGCGGACCTCGCCATCTGGGAGCCCTGAACGCCTGGATGAAGTCGTGCGCCTGACTGCGGAAGAGCTGGAAGTGGGTATGGGCAAGATCGCCCAGCCCCTGAGAGTCGCCCTTGACCGGTACCGCCGTATCACCCTCTATCGACAAGACGCTCTGGCTCACCGGCCGCGACCGCAGCCTGGCCCGCATAGCCCGCGCCCTGGAATACGTCCTGATCCGCGCCGCAGCCCAGTAATCGGCCGCCGTCCATGTCGAAAAGTTGAACGTCTTTATCATTTGCATAACATTCTGAAACAGCGGCGGACACCTATATTGCGCCAGGACCTGATGGAGCGCCTGGAGTGCTCGCAGGCGACTTTATATCGCCTGGTGAGCGAATTGCGGGACTTTCTGGGAGCGCCGATCGAGCAGGACCCGGACAGCCGGGGGTTTTATTACGATCGCAGTTATGATCAGCCGTTCGAGCTTCCCGGTATCTGGAACCGAACAGAGCCGCATTTTCTATGAAAATCTTGACCAGTTTGATCCCGGAGCCGCGAAGAAACACTTAAGGCCCGTGGCCGAACAACCCCTGCGAGCCATCGGCAGCCGGCTGGCGGACCTCGCCATCTGGGAGCCTGAACGCCTGGATGAAGTCGTGCGCCTGACTGCGGAAGAACTGGAAGTGGGTATGGGCAAGATCGCCCAGCCCCTGAGAGTCGCCTTGACCGGTACCGCCGTATCACCCTCTATCGACAAGACGCTCTGGCTCACCGGCCGCGACCGCAGCCTGGCCCGCATAGCCCGCGCCCTGGAATACGTCCTGATCCGCGCCGCAGCCCAGTAATCGGCCGCCGTCCATGTCGAAAGTTGAACGTCTTTATCATTTGCATAACATTCTGAAACAGCGGCGGACACCCATTTTGCGCCAGGACCTGATGGAGCGCCTGGAGTGCTCGCAGGCGACCCTGTATCGCCTGGTGAGCGAATTGCGGGACTTTCTGGGCGCGCCGATCGAGCAGGACCCGGACAGCCGGGGGTTTTATTACGATCGCAGTTATGATCAGCCGTTCGAGCTTCCCGGTATCTGGATCAGCCCGGGGGAGTTGCAGGCGCTGCTGACGGCCCGCCAGGTGCTGGGCAATGTGCAGCCCGGCTTGCTGGAAGGGGAACTGGAGTCCCTGCAGGGGCGGATCACTTCCCTGTTGCAGCAAAAAGGCGTGGAGCCGGAAATGGGTGATTCACGAATACACATCCAGCACGTGGCGGGCAGGGCGGTGCCGGCGCGTATGTTCCAGGATGTGCTGGCTGCGCTCTTTCAGCGTCAGCGGCTGAAGATCCGTTACCACGGCCGTCGGCGTGACGAGGAAAGCGAGCGCGTCGTTTCGCCGCAACGCCTCACGCAGTACCGCAATTCCTGGTACCTCGACGCCTGGTGTCACAAAGCGCAAGGCCTGCGCAGTTTTGCACTCGAACGGGTTCGTAAACAGACCCTGTTGGCTGAGGCGGCCCGGGAAGTCAGCCAGGAAGAGTTGTCAGGACATTTTGACCAGTCTTACGGCATTTTTTCCGGACCGGCCGAGAACCTGGCCGAGTTGCGCTTCACCCCGGAAATGGCGCGTTGGATCGCAGAGGAAAACTGGCACCCCGACCAGCAGGGCAGCTTCGAGGCGGATGGCTACTGGCTGCTGAAACTACCGTTCAGCAGCTCACGTGAACTGGTCATGGACATACTGCGCTACGGCGCAGACGTCGAGGTGATGGCGCCGGATTTCCTGCGCGAAGCCGTAGCCGAAGCAGCCCGCCAGACAGCCAGCCTGTATGAATAATTCTCAGCCCCACGAACTGTTCGAGACGCCTCCGCTTCCCAACGCCGGAAATTCTCATGCGTATGCTGCCTCCGGCGGAACCACTATTGGCGGCGTAATTTTGTTGCGACAACTAAACCATCAATTGGGACTTTGACAATTAGTCTGGTTTTTCGCGCTTCTCATGCTTTGAGAACGGCCTGTGTTCTCCTGTATTCACTAACTGCAGGAGAGCCAACCATGATCCACCAGGTTTTGATGTTCCTGGCGCCCGAAAATGCTGCAACGAAGGGTCTGACGCAAGCGACTCTCCGAACGCCACCTGCAAACCCGTCGCAGGCCAACGCGTCGGGCCCCGTTGCGGCATCCTTGCCATTGAAAGCCGTAAAATTAATCGCCTCGGTGCTCGGCAATGCCGCCGGCTTCGCCATGTTCATTACCGGCTGCTGGCTATGCCTGCAATTGATGCAGACTTATCTGTAAGAGCGGGCTCTTACAGCAAATCAAACGTGCTTGCCGCCGGTCCAGCCACCTTGCGCCAGTAGCTTCTCCCCCATTTTCCGGGGTGAATCTTCCAGGTCTGTCGCCATCGAATCGTTCCAGCGGTTGAGGAAGCCGTAGAGGCACACCGCGCCGAGTATCTGGACGATTTGATCTTCCGACCAGTGTTCCTTCATGCGCGACATGATGGCGTCGTCTACACCATTGGGAACGGCGCCGGCGGCGAGGGCAAAATCGAGCGCAGCCCGTTCGGCTTCAGAATACAAGGGGCTGGTCTGATAAACCCAGATCGCATCCAGCTTGTCCTGCTCGATGCCATGAATCTCCGCAGCCACCAGCGAGTGAGCCTCGCAATACTGGCAACCGGCCGCGCGGCTGGCAAAGTGAGCGATCAGGCGCATAAAACCCAGGTCGACCGCGCCATCAGGGTCCATCACGGCCCTGGTCAGCTCACCAAACCCCCTGACCATCTTCGGCATGCGCTGCATGGTCAACAGGCTGTTGGGAACGAAACCAAGAATATGCTCGAAAATCGCAAAATCTTCTTTCAGTTCCGGCGTTGTTTCCGCCGGCAGTGGATCCAGGTGGGCCATAGAAATTCCTGTTGAGTGCGTCGGGCACGTTTGTAAGAGGTCGCTTGCGGCCGCACCTCTTACAGTATGCTGCTTCCGCGTCATGGCTCGCTGGCGGAGACATTTACCGGTCCGTTCAGCAGGGCATCGCGGGTAGCATCAATCATCAGGTCGATTTCTTCGCTGGTGATGTTGAAATGCGGTGTGTAGCGCAGTGAATTTTCGCCGCCGTGGATCACGCTGATTCCCTTCATGCGCATGTACTCCTCGATGGAATCGACGCCGCAGGATTTGTAACGTTTGCCGTCCAGTTCTACGTACTGAAGAGCAGACCGGTTCCCTGGATGCCGGTAATCCGGTCGCCAAGTTCCTCTGGAGAGCCTCGCAATTTGCCCAGGAATTCTTCTCCACGCAGCCGGATGTTCTGCCGCAATTCGGGTGTCAGCAGATCAAGAACAGCACAGGCAACGTCCAGTGCGCGTGGATTGGTTGTCATCGTATTGCCGTAGACGCCTTTGCGGTAAAGTTTCGCGGCCCGCCCGGTCATGGCCAGCACCGACATTGGATACTGGCCGGCGTTGAGGGCCTTGGAGTAGGTTTCCATGTCCGGCGGCTCCACTGACTCGAACCCCGGGTAATCAATAATCGACAACACCCCGTGCGCGCGCAGGCCTGCCTGGATGGAATCCACCAGCAGCAGGGAACCGTGCTTGCGGGTCAGTTCCATTGCAACGTCGTAAAACTCACGGTTGATGGCGAGCCCCAGGATTGCCTTCGCCCATCACCGGCTCAAAGAAAAATGCCTCGATGAAAACCTGGTTGGTTTCCGCCCGGCTGAATACCTGCCTCAATTGCTGAACATTATTGGGTTCAACGGTAATCAACTTATCCCGGTCACGAAAGGTGGCGAGATTTTTAGTGTAGTTTTTCCGGGTGGAATCGGAGAACTGGCCAGGGCGGTCGGTGCGTCCGTGAAAGCTGCCTTTCAGGCTGAGAATCCTGATTTCCTGGCCGGCATAACGCCCGCCCGGGGTCGGTCATCAGCTTGGCGTTGATGTCAGAGATTCTCGAGGCAACGGTCACCGCTTCGGATCCACTGTTGAGGCACAGGAAGCGGTCAAAGGGGCAGGAGCCCCTGAGTGTGACCAATTTCCTTGCGCAGGCTGTCGGTGAATTTCTTCTGGATGATGTTCGGTGTCATCACGTTGGCCATGACATGCTTGCGGGCGAGCACGTTCAACACAGCTTCCGGTGCGTGACCGAAAGCCCAACATTCCGTAACCGCCGGAATCATGCAGCACGGCGCCTTTCAGGGTCACGATCCAGGGGCCGCTGCCGCTGAGTGCAACAAACGGGTTGATGGCGTCTTCGGCATAAAAATTGACGTAGCTCGATTGAATTTCCTGGATCTGGCTTTCCTCGTCCATTGCCAGCAGCGCCGGTTCGTCCGTGCGCAGGCGCAGGAACATATCGTGTGCGCTCTCGATGGCTTCGTTCAGGTGTTGATCCGTCTGTGCAAAAGACAAAATAACGTCGTCGGGCAGGCCGGTCGTCCGGGCGGGACCGCCATGATTCCGCATTTCATTCAAGAGATCGATGATGGGCCATAAAAAACTCCTTTTTTTCGTCATTCCAGATAGGTGGCACAAATGTAAGAGCCCGCTTGCGGGCGAAATGGTTATGGAACAATCGCCCGCAAGCGGGCTCTTACATCGCGCCAGAATAGCACAGGATGCATGGGGTTTAGAACCCAAATCAGCGTTTTAAAGATGCTGTTCCCAGGGCCCAGTTGACGTGTTCGCGCACGAGGCCTGAAGGGTGTTGACTGGCGGCCCGCAATGCGCTTGTAACTTCTTTGGAACAGGGCGCGTTGCCCAGGGCAACAGCGATATTCCGCAGCCAGCCGATGTAGCCGGTACGGCGGATGGCGCTGCCCTCGGTACGCTGCAAAAATTCTTCCTCGGACCACGCGAACAGCTGCAGCAGATCGTCTGAATCCAGCCCATCGCGCGGCACGAAATCAGGCTCTTCGCTGAGCTTTGCAAAGCGGTTCCACGGGCAGGCCACCTGGCAGTCGTCGCAGCCAAAAATCCGGTTTCCCATCAGCGGCGCAATTCGACGGGAATGGAGTCGCGCGATTCATCGTGAGGTAGGAAATGCATTTTCTTGCATCCACCTGGTAGGGGCCGACAATGGCGCCGGTGGGGCAGAGTTCGATGCACCGGACGCAATCACCGCAATGGTTTTTCACCGGCTGATCCGTGGGCAGGGGCAGATCGGTGTAAATTTCGCCCAGGAAGAACCAACTGCCGGTTTCGCGGTTCAGCAGATTGCTGTGTTTGCCGATCCAGCCCAGCCCGGCTTTTTGCGCCAGGGCTTTTTCCAGCACCGGCGCCGAATCGACAAATACCCGGTAGCCAAACTCGCCGGTTTCCTGCTCAATCCGGTCGCAGAGTTTCTGCAGGCGTTTCCTCATCACTTTGTGGTAGTCCCTGCCCAGCGCATAGCGTGATATCAGCGCTTTTTCCGGGCGCTCCATCAACTCTGCCGCTGATGTGGCCTGCCCGCTCAGGTAATTCATCCGCACCGAGATGACACGCACGGTGCCCGGGATCAGTTCGCCCGGCCGGCTGCGCCGCGTACCATGACGCTCCATGTAAGCCATGCTGCCGTGGAACTTATTTTCAAGCCAGGCCAGGAGGCGGGCTTCATGCTCTTCCAGCTGCGTGTCGCAGATACCGAGTTGCGCGAAGCCAAGCTCCTGCCCCACAGCTTGATATCGTTGGCCAGGCGGATCAGTTCCTCTGGCGCCAGTTCAACGGCAAGTGAGCTCGCTTGTGCATGGTCTGGCGGGTTATTCATGTGGCCTGCCTCCCCCGTTCAGATTCAAAGCCTGAAAATGGGTTCTTCTGTAAGAGGTCGCTTGCGGCCGACGGTCAAATCCGAAAATATCGCCCGCAAGCAAGCTCTTACCACTATTCATCGCTATAATTCATACATGACTGAAGAAGCTCAAAGATTGTATACCGCAGAACAGGTGCGGCGTCTGGATAAATGCGCTATCGAGGATCACGGCATCCCCGGAATCGATTTGATGGAACTTGCCGGCCAGCAGTGTTGTTGAGCAGGCCACGCTGCAATTTCCGGAGGCCCGGCACTGGCTGGTTTTCTGTGGGCGGGGGCAACAACGGAGGCGATGGGTATATCGTTGCCCGGCTGGCACGCGAAGCCGGCCTGGAAGTGGTGGTATGCGCGCTCAAATCCATGGATTCCCTGTCTGGTGACGCCGCCACGGCAGCTTCACGCTGGCGCGAAGCAGGGGGTGAGACCCGCGCCTGGCCGGTGCAGGATTTCGAGCGTTATGACCTGCTCGTGGATGCATTGCTGGGCACCGGCCTGGACCGGGCCCCGGCGGGTCATTACGGTGACGCCATTGAGCTGATGAACCAGTCTGCGGCCGGCGTTGTTGCAGTGGATATTCCATCGGGTCTGAATGCAGATACCGGCCAGGGTGATGGGCATGGGCCGCCGAGGCCGACCTGACCGTCACCTTTATCGGCCGTAAACGCGGCCTGTACACGGCGGACGGGCCGGATTTTGCCGGCAACATCAGTTTTTCCGATCTGCAAACACCGGATCCGTAAGGGATTCAATATCTGATTCCGGCATATTGATCCGCGAGGACAAAATACGTGAAAACTTGCCGCCCCGGCGCAGAAATTCCCACAAAGGATCATTTGGCTGGGTTCTGGGGTTGGCAGCAACACGGGGATGAGCGGGGCTTTGCGCCTGTGCGGCGAGGCCGCCCTGCGCAGCGGGGCAGGGGAAAGTGACGCTGGCGACCCATCCGGTCCATGCGGACTTGCTTAACCTGGCTTGCCCCGAACTGATGGTGCGTGGCGTCGAGCGCGCAGAGCAGTTACAAAACCTCCTCCAGCAGGTTGATGTGGTCGTGACCGGCACCGGGCTGGGACAGGATTCCTGGGTCCGAGGAGTTGTTCCGGGTTTGCATGAAGACCCGGGCCCGGGTGGTCCTGGATGCTGATGGACTGAATATCCTGGCCGGTCTTTTTGCAGAAATGGCCGACGGAGATATTCCACTCGGCAACTGGATCCTGACGCCGCATCCGGCCGAGGCGGGACGCCTGCTGGGAATACAGGCCAGCGAGGTTCAGCAGGACCGCGTAACGCGGGCGCAGGAATTGGCTCAGCGCTATAACGCGGTTGTTGTGTTGAAAGGTTGTGGCACCGTGATTGCCGGCCCAGGATGGCCGCTATGCGATTTGTCCACTGGGCAACCCGGGAATGGCCTCTGCCGGAAGCGGTGATGTGCTGGCCGGTGTGATTGCGGCGCTTCTCGCCCAGGGTCTGAGCCTGTGGGAAGCTGCGGCCACCGGAGTGGTGGCGCACGCACGGGCCGGTGACGTCGCTGCCGGCCTGCTGGGTGAGCGGGGTATGCTGGCCTCGGATATCACGCAACAATTGCCCACGGTCCTGAACCCCGCATGAAACCGGCTGTCGGCTCGGCAGACTGGACACGAGCGGTGCCCGATGAAGATTCCGTGGCCATTTTGGCGGCCGGCTTTGCCCGTCTGATCAAGCCGCCGATGGTCCTGTTTTTGCAGGGTGACCTCGGGGCCGGCAAGACGACTTTCGCCCGGGCCTTTATTCATGCCCTGGGTTTCAAAGCCTATGTAAAGAGTCCCGAGTTATGGTTTGCTGGAGTCCTATGCGTTGCCGGTATGACCATTCTCCACCTGGATCTGTACCGCATCGAAGACCCGGAAGAACTGGATTACCTGGCGCTGCGGGATCTGTATGACGAAAAAAGCGTACTCATGGTCGAATGGCCGCGCAAGGGAGTGGATCACCTGCCGGCACCGGACCTGGAACTTGAATTTTTTGAGGACCCAGAAACCCGTTTCATCAGCAGTTTCGCGAAATCAATTGCGGGTTTCGAGCTGAATCGGGAACTTTTGCAGAAAATTTGAAATCTTGTTTCTAGATTGAACCTCTATCTAACGGTTTTTTATAGAAAACTGTTGCAATTTCACGATTTTCAATTCATTATTGCCACATCGACACAGGAGGTTGATGTATCCAATGACAATGCGCCCTGTCATTGCATTAATACTGGGATTGTTCTCTATTACGGCATTCGCCGCGGAGATCAATGGTTTCCGAGTCTGGACTGACCCCGAAAAAACTCGCGCCGTACTCGACTTGAGTACCCGTGCCGAGTACAAATTGTTTACCCTCGATAATCCGGACCGGGTCGTGATCGATCTGAATTCCTCCAATATCCACGCCAGGCTCGATAATGATCTTGATTTCGATCAGGATCACTCCGGGGTGATCAAAAATGTCCGCCACGGTGTCCCTGAAAAAAATACGCTGAGAGTCGTGATGGACCTTTCAGCCGGCAGCAAGGTTAAAAGTTTCATGCTGGAGCCCACCGGTAGTTACGGCTACCGCCTGGTGGTAGACCTGTATCCCGAAAATGGCGGCAGGAGCGCCGTCAAGCAACTCTCCGATCGCCAGCAACAGGACCGGGATATCGTGGTGGCCATTGACGCGGGTCATGGGGGTGAAGACCCCGGCGCCATGGGCAGGAAGAGGACACGCGAAAAAGACGTGGTGCTCGCGATTGCAAAAGAACTCAAGAAATCCATTGATGCCCAGCCCGGCATGACCGGTGTGTTGATTCGCACGGGCGATTACTACATCCCTTTGCGGGCCCGCTTCGAGAAAGCACGCAAACACCGGGCGGATCTGTTCGTCTCCATACATGCGGACGCATTCAAGAATTCGAAGGTCTCCGGCGGTTCGGTTTTCATATTGTCCCGCCGCGGGGCCAGTAGTGAATTCGCCCGCCGGATTGCCGCCAGCGAGAACATCTCGGACCTGGTGGGTGGCGTCACCCTGAACGACAAGGACGATATGCTGGCTTCGGTGTTGCTGGACTTGTCGCAGAGCGCCGCGATGGAGGCCAGTAGCGAAGTGGCCGGGACCGTGTTCGCTTCCATGGGAGCTTTGGGTAAAACCCACAAAAGCCATGTGGAACACGCTAATTTCGTGGTGCTGAAATCACCGGATGTACCTTCCATCCTGGTGGAAACAGGATTCATCAGCAACCCTGCCGAAGAAAAACGCCTGAAAGACCCTGCCTGGCAGAAAAGGATCGCCAGCGCAATTACCGATGGCATCCAGGACTATTTTTACCTCAGTCCGCCCCAGGGTACCTGGCTCGCAGCCAACCGCAAACCGGTACACTACCGTGTCGTGCGCGGCGACACCCTGGGTGAAATCGCCAACCGTTACCGCATCAGCCTCTACCGACTACGCCTTGCCAACAACCTCAAATCCGACAACATCCGCGTCGGCGCCCAACTCCTGATCCCCACCACGTAGGATTCGCCCATCAGGGTTTCAAGAAGCGAACCTTGTTCGTGAAAAATGCCGTGTCATCAAGCGGAGGCGGTTAGCTGCCTTCAGGACACGCTCAAGACATCCCTGTGCGCTTGTATGGTAAAGCCAGCATGATTGTCCTGAAGGCAGCTAACCGCCTCCGCTTCCCACCGCTGGGTTGCATTATTCGCATGCTGTCCTGAAGTGCTTGTGGGAGGGGGCAAGTTTCCTGCAAGTTGCCGCTCAGCACCTACTGCACAGGCAGACAAGTCGTTACTACGTGTATTGCGCATGATTTTAGTCAATGGCGTTTCAGGGAGAGATCGGCTTGCTGTTTGCAGGACAATCGGGCTGTCGGGAACAGCCGATTAGTGCACAGGGATGTCTCGAACGTGTCCTGCAAACAGCAAGCCGATCTCTCCCCCTGGCACGGCCTCAATCTCAAACAAGGAATGTTCCTGAAAGAAGATACGGCACCACCTTGGCGGATTGTCAGTGCAAGGGACTCAGATTAAGTGGGACAGAAGTGACTTTGGAATATAAAATGTCCGGCAGATGAACATCAAACCACTCCCAGACCACCTGATTAACCAGATTGCCGCCGGCGAAGTGGTTGAGCGGCCGTCCTCGGTGGTCAAGGAATTGGTGGAAAACAGTCTGGACGCGGGTGCACACCGGGTGAAAGTCAAACTGGAGCAGGGCGGCAAGAGGGCAATACGCGTAGTGGATGACGGTGCGGGTATGCGCCGTGATGAACTGGCGCTGAGCCTCCAGCGGCATGCGACCAGCAAGATTGCTTCGCTTGAAGACCTGGAGCGGGTGGCGACCATGGGGTTCAGGGGAGAGGCCCTGCCGAGTATCGCTTCTGTCTCGCGCCTGGACCTGGCCTCGAAGCATGAGGACGCGGCGCATGGCTGGTCGATAAAGTTCGCCGGGGAGAAATCTCCGAGACAGAACCCTCCGCAATCCATTCCGGCACGCGGGTGGATGTGGAAGACCTGTTTTACAATGTGCCGGCCCGCCGCAAGTTCCTGCGCACCGACCGTACCGAATTCAACCATGTCGACCTCCTTTTGCGGCGCTTCGCGCTGGCGCGATTTGACGTCGGTTTTGAACTCGAGCACAACGGCAAGAGCACCACTGTGCTGGCCCCGGCCATATCCGAGGCGGAACAGGACCGGCGGATCGATCGGGTTATGGGCGGGGAGTTCCTGCAGCACTCACTGCGGATTAACCAGCAACGGGGGAGAAATTGGTTTGCACGGCTGGGTGGCTGAGCCGCGCTATAACCGCGCCCAGGCCGACCGCCAGTTTTTCTTTGTCAATGGCCGGGCCGTACGCGACCGGGTGGTCTCTCATGCGGTGCGAAAGGCTTTCCAGGATGTGCTTTTTCACGGCCGCCATCCGGCGTTCGTGCTGTTCCTGGAACTGCCGCCGGAGGGTGTCGACGTCAACGTTCATCCACAAAAACACGAAGTGCGTTTTCGCGATGCCCGCAGCGTGCATGATTTTCTTTTCTCGGCGCTGCACCATGCCCTGGCCGATGCCGGTTCGGGCGCCCCGCGACCCGGGGCAGGCTTGCCCGGCCAGGATCCCGGTGGCAATTGGTGCGTACGCGCCCATCCAGGCTGGAATGGCCATGCCGGTCCGGGACCAGCTGAGTGCTTACTCAAGCTTGCTGGGCCAGGGTTCCAGGCAGGGTTACGGGCCAGTGGATTCTGACGCCGCGGCAGCCGGCGCCGGTCAGGAGCCGGAAGGGGAAGTCCCGCCCCTGGGTTATGCCCTGGCGCAATTGCACGGCGTATACATCCTGTCCCAGAACACCGAAGGGCTGGTAATGACCGACATGCACGCCGCCCATGAACGCATTACCTACGAGCAACTGAAATCCCGTTATGGCGGGGATGGCATCAAGAGCCAGAGGTTGCTGGTGCCGGTCAGCATTAAGCTCAGCGAAACCGAAGCCGACCTGGCCGAAGAGCAAAAAGAAACACTGAAAAATCTTGGATTGGTTCTGGACCGTAGCGGGCCGGAATCGGTCCTGTTGCGCGAAGTGCCCTCACTGCTTGCCCACTCCGACGGGGCAAGGCTGCTGCAGGATGTACTGTCGGATATTGCCAGCCTGGGTGAGAGCCAGCGGGTAGAGGAGGAATCCAATGAAATACTGTCCACCATGGCATGTCACGGTTCCGTCCGCGCCAACCGCCAGTTGACCCTCCCTGAAATGAATGCCCTGTTACGGGATATGGAACGCACCGAGCGCTCCGGGCATTGCAATCACGGCAGACCCACCTGGGTACAACTCGATATGCCGGCGCTGGACCGATTGTTCCTGCGCGGCCGATGATGCGGACTGAGCCACCCGATCGCACCAGGCCGCCCGCGATATTTTTGATGGGCCCTACGGCAGCGGGAAAAACAGGCCTGGCTGTGGCCCTGGCGGAGCAGTTCCCGCTGGACATCATCAGCGTCGATTCCGCGCTGGTCTACCGGGGTATGGACATCGGCACCGCCAAGCCGGATGAGGCAATACTCCGGCGTGCGCCACATGCGTTGATTAATATACGCGAACCCACGCAAAGCTACTCCGCGGCGGAGTTCAGGGAAGATGCCCTGGTAGAAATGAATGCAATCACCGGGCAAGGCCGGGCGCCGCTGTTGACCGGTGGCACCATGTTGTATTTCAAAGCCCTTGCAGACGGCCTGGCGGACCTGCCTGCGGCCGATCAGGAAGTGCGCGCCCGGATCGCAAAACGGGCAAGTGAAGTGGGTTGGCGGACCCTGCATTCAGAATTAGCGGCAAAAGACCCGGAGACAGCGGCGCGTATTCACCCCAATGACCCTCAGCGCATCCAACGGGCGCTGGAAGTGATCGAACTGAGTGGCCGGAAAATGAGTGACCTGCACCGGCAACAGCGGGAGCCTGGGGAGGAGGGCGCACGGGATTGGGGATACCGGGTACTGAAAATCGTGGTTTGTCCGCAGTCCCGGCAGGAACTGCACACCAGGATTGAACAGCGTTTTAATCAAATGCTGGACGAAGGGTTCATGGATGAAATGAAAACCCTGAGAGCACGCGGCGATCTGGATCCGTCCCTGCCTTCCATTCGGTGTGTGGGTTACCGCCAGGCATGGAGCTACCTGGAGGGCGAATCGACCTTTGAGGAAATGTGCCAGAAAGCCCTGGCCGCGACGCGTCAACTGGCGAAGCGTCAACTCACCTGGTTGCGGCGGGATAGCAGCGCCCTGTGGTATGATCTGGAGTTGGAATCAGCACGCGATTCCGTGTTTGAAGCGGTGTCGCATTTCCTTGAAAACTGATTCTGCGGCACCAAGATCAAAAGAAGCCGTGTAAAAAGAACCAAATACGCGGCGCCAGAACAAAAACAGGAGAACCGACATGTCAAAAGGTCAGTCTTTACAAGAACCATTTCTCAATGCCCTTCGCAGGGAACGCGTACCGGTATCCATTTATCTCGTCAACGGCATCAAGCTTCAGGGGCCAGATTGAATCATTTGACCAGTTCGTCGTGTTGCTGAAGAATTCGGTCAGCCAGATGATCTACAAGCACGCCATTTCCACGGTTGTCCCGGCACGGAATGTCCGCGTGTTTGACGAGGATCATGAATAGGAAACCAGTGCTCCTTAAAAGAGAATTGACCTTTGTTTGAAAGGGCAGAGCGCGGCGACCGCGCTGTTATTCTGCATCCCGTATTCAGGTCCACCGGTGCGGACGTACTGGATGAATTCCAGGAATTGGCGCTGTCCGCCGGCGCTGAAATTTACGGTATCATCACGGCCCCCCGGGATAAACCGGACTCACGTTATTTTGTGGGCAGCGGAAAAATCAAGGAACTGGAGGCGCTCATCGAAGAAACCGGCGCGAACCTGATCCTGGTCAGCCAGTCCCTGAGCGCAATTCAGGAAAGAAATATCGAAAAAATCTGCCAGTGCCGCGTGCTGGACCGCGCAACATTGATCCTGGATATTTTCGCCCAGCGCGCCCAGTCCTATGAAGGTAAATTGCAGGTGGAACTGGCTCAGCTGAGGCACCTTTCCACACGTCTGGTTCGCGGCTGGTCCCACCTGGAAAGACAGAAAGGCGGCATTGGCCTGCGTGGTCCGGGTGAAACCCAGCTGGAAACGGACCGTCGCCTCATCGGCGCCCGCATCCGCCAGTTGAATGCCCGCCTGGAGAAGGTCTCCCGGCAGCGGGAGCAAAGCCGCCGCCAGCGCGTGCGTTCACGGGCCCCGCTGGTCACGCTGGTCGGTTATACCAATGCAGGCAAGTCAACCCTGTTCAACACGTTGACGGGGTCCACGGTGGATACACAAGACCGCCTGTTTGCAACCCTGGATCCCACGGTGCGGCGGATGCTGGATATGCATTGCGGCGAAGTATTGCTGGCCGACACAGTAGGTTTCGTCAGTGACCTGCCGCATGAGCTGATCGCAGCTTTTCGCGCTACGCTGCAGGAGGCGCGCGAAGCCGACCTTCTGCTGCACGTAATCGACGCATCTGATCCCTGGCACAGGGAGCGGCAACATGATGTGGAAACCGTGCTGGAGTCGATCGGGGCCAACAAGATACCGGTGATCCGGGTGTTCAACAAGATTGACCGTACCGGCCAGGAAGTCACTTTACGCCGGGATGACCATGGCAGGCCTTCCAGCGTGAGCGTGTCTGCGCTCAGCGGTGATGGTATAACGCAGTTGAAGGAAGCCATCAGCGACAGGCTGGCCAGCGGCCGCATCAATCGCTGGATAGAATTGCAGGGATCTGACGCCAGGCTGCGCGCACAGTTGTTTGAACTGGGTGTGGTCAGCGAAGAGCGGATCGCGGAGAATGGGAGCTGGGTGCTGCATATTGACATGCCGGTGGAAACCGCGGAACGATTGGCTCGAAAATACCCGGGCGATTCCTTGAAACTGGCAGGCCGGAACCCAAGCTAGGAGTTGGCGTCATAGATACAAGGACAGGAGAATTATATGCCCTGGAAAGAACCCGGAAAGGGTGACAAAGACCCCTGGAGCTCGGGGAACCAACAACCCCCCGACCTGGAGGAAGTGTTCCGGACCGTGAACAACCGCCTTCGTTCGATCTTTGGCGGTGGTGGCGGCGACCGTAAAACTGCTTCCGGTGGCAGTGGTGGATTGTTCAGCATCCTGCTGATCGCATTCCTGCTGTGGGTCGGCTGGGATGCCGTGCACATCATCGACGAAGCAGAGCAGGGCGTCGTTCTGAGATTCGGCGCCTATAACCGGACACTGCCTCCCGGCATCAACCTGACCTTTCCACGGCCCGTGGAAGAATTATTGGTGGTTAATGTCAGTAGCGTCCGTTCCCATCGAAGACCGTGGCCAGATGTTTACCGAAGACGAGAACCTGGTTGAGTTTATCTACAAGGTCCAGTATCGAGTCTCTTCAGCCCAGGATTTCCTGTTCAAGGTCAGGACGCCCCGGAGGCCACGGTACGGCTTGCCGCTGAAAGTGCTCTGCGTGAATCGGTCGGCACCAACAGAGCTGGATGCGGTTCTGGAAGGCGGCACCCGTGAGTCGGTGCGCATCGAAACACAGCGTGTCTTGCAGGAAACCCTGGACCGCTACGTGGCCGGCATCCAGATAACCGAGTTCAACCTGGTCGACGTCAATGTGCCGGCCCAGGTCCGCGAGGCCTATTCCGACGTGATCCGGGCCCGCGAGGACCGGGAGCGGTATATCGAAGAAGCACGCATACATGTCAACAGTGTGGTTCCCGAAGCCCGCGGCCAGGCGGCCCGCATCATGCAGGAAGCCGAAGGCTACAAGGCTGCCACGGTGGCGCTGGCGGAAGGTGAAGCCAACCGGTTTACGCTGTTGCTCAATGAGTACCAAAGGCGCCGGCAATTACCCGTAAACGCCTTTACCTGCAAACCATGGAAAGCGTTTTCAGCCGCACCAACAAAGTGCTGATGGATGCCGATTCCACCGGCAACGTCCTCTACCTTCCCCTCGACCAGCTCGGAGCTGGCGGTGGTACGGCAGGACGCGGCAAAATGCCTCCGGTGGTGACACCGGATATTGGTTCTTCGGCAGGAAATACTTCGCGCAGCTCAAACAGGGAGGGCCGGCAATGAACCGTACCGTATTACTGATTTTGATCGCGGTGGTAGCCGTGTTGGGTGTATCCAGCCTGTTCACTGTCACCGAAACCGAATATGCCATCAAGTTCCAGCTGGGGAAAATTGTGCGGTCCGATTACGAGCCCGGCCTGCACGTCAAGCTGCCTTTCGTCAATAATGTACGCAAGTTTGAACGGCGTATCCTGACCCTGGACACAGCGCCCGAACAAATGATTACCTCGGAACAGAAATTTGTCGCAGTCGATTCCTTCGTCAAGTGGCGGATCGTGGATGTTGAGCATTTTTACACTTCAACGCAGGGTAACGAGCGCATTGCGCATGAGCCGCCTCGACAGTATCGTCAAGGACAGAATCCGCAACCAGATTGCCAGCCGCACGCTGCCCGAAGTGATTTCAGAACAGCGTGTAACAACCATGCTGGACATTGCACGGCAGCGCCAACCTGTCTACGCTGAATTCGGTATCGAGGTGGTCGATGTAGCGAATCAAGGCAATCGAGTTACCGGATGACGTGCGCGAGTCGGTATTTCCGCCGCATGGCCGCCGATCGCCAGAAAGAAGCCAACCTGTATCGTTTCGAGGGCCGCGAAGAGTGCCGAACGCATTCGTGCTGACGCCGACCGCCAGGTGCAGATCCTTTTGGCTGAAGCCCAGCGTGACGGCCAGACCCTGAGAGGCGACGGCGATGCGCGATCTACAGAAATATACGCAAACGCATACAGCCGGGACGAAGAGTTCTTTGCTTTTTATCGCAGCTTGCAGGCTTATGAAAATGCCTTCAGTTCGAGCCAGGATGTCATGATTCTGGATCCGTCATCGAGCTTTTTTGACTACTTCAGTTCTGGCGAACCCTCGGAACCAGGAATCCGGGGATCAATAACAGGGAATAATAACGGCGCCCAAAGTACTCGGTCGAGAAAAATATGCCCCAGGACCTGCTCACGGCTATTGCGCTGTTGTTGATCATCGAGGGTCTGCTGCCCGTGCTGGCGCCGAAGGCCTGGCAAAAAGCCATGCAGGATTTATCACGGTCCAACCCGAAATTTATCCGCATCGGCGGCATCGTGAGCATGCTCGGCGGCGCCTTGTTGCTGCAGTTCCTTCACTGAACCAGCGCCTGGTAACACATGCCCCGCATAAGGAAAATTCAATGAATAACAGTATCGTCGTTTTGGGCACCCAGTGGGGAGACGAAGGGCAAGGGTAAAATCGTCGATCTCCTGAGCCGCGACGCAGACGCCGTCGTCCGCTTCCAGGGCGGGCACAATGCCGGCCACACGCTGGTCATCAATGGCGAAAAAACGGTTCTCCACCTGATCCCGGCAGGCATACTGCAAGCCGGCGTTGAGTGCCTGATTGGCAATGGCGTGGTGCTCTCGCTGCAAGCCTTGCGGCAGGAAATCGAGGAACTGGAGCAAAAAGGCGTGGATGTGCGCTCGCGCCTGCGGATCTCGCCAGCCTGCGCCATCATCATGCCGTACCATGAAATGCTGGATCGGGCGCGCGAAGAAGCACGCGGTAACCGCGCCATAGGCACCACCTGCAGGGGAATCGGCCCGGCCTATGAAGACAAGGTGGCGCGTCGCGGCTTGCGGACATCCGATTTGCTCAACGAGGCCGTGCTGGCCGAAAAAATTGGCCACATACTCGATTATCATAACTTTGTACTCGAGCAGCGTTTTGGCAAGGAAGCCGTGTCCTTTGACAAAGTATTTGAAGAGGCCCTGGAACTGGGTGATTACTTCACGGATATGGTGGCCGATGTCAGTGGGCGCCTTTATGATTTGCGCGAAGCAGGCAAGCGCATCATGTTTGAAGGCGCCCAGGGCAGCCTGCTCGACATTGATCATGGCACCTATCCCTATGTCACCTCCTCCAATACCACCGTAGGCGGCGTGTGTACCGGCGCCGGTGTTGGCCCCGACGCCATCGACTATGTGCTTGGGATCACCAAAGCCTACGTGACAAGGGTAGGTGGTGGGACCATTCCCCTCTGAGTTATTTGACCCGGACGGCGAACGCCTGGCGCGGCGCGGAGATGAATTTGGCGCCACCACCGGCCGGCCCCGCCGTTGCGGCTGGCTGGATGCTGTCGCCCTGCGCAGAATGGTGAAACTGAACGGTGTCAGCGGTTTGTGCGTGACCAAACTGGATGTACTGGATGGTTTCGATGAGATCAAGGTCTGCACAGCCTACCGCTTGTACGGCGATACCCTGGACGCACCGCCGCTTGATGCCACCCACTGGGTCAGATCTGGAACCCGTGTACGAGAGTTTCCCCGGGCTGGCAGGATTCCTCAAGGGGCGCGACCCGCCTGGAGGATTTACCGCCCAATGCCCGCAGCTATCTCGAAGCCATGGAAGCCCTTGAGCGGCGTGCCCGGTGCACATCGTCTCAACCGGGCCCGGAGCGCTCTGAAAACATCATCCTCAAATACCCCTTCGAGCTCTAGCGGAGCCGGGGTGAGTAAAGCCGGGGTCAGACTCGCTGCTTCGAAGAAAGACTTTTCAGAGTGTAAATGCCTTAAAGAAAAAGTCGCTCTGACCCCGGCTCTGGAAAAACAAGACTGCCCCTGGCTCTAATCCCTGAGCAATCCCCCACAAAATGCGCTCCTGAATCGGCATTTTGATTGATCCTGATCAAGTCCAGAAGGCTTGATTCTTATAACATATACTCTCTAAATTAGAAGAAGCTAATAAACACATCAAATTGAGTCATTTTGTTTAGGTGTGAACATGAAGAGCTCGAAAAATAAACTGGCAGCTCAGCCTGCTTGCAGTCTTTCTCCTGATTACCGTTCCTGTCTGGTATTTCACCCGGGCCGAGGGGAATGTCGAGCCTGACCGCCCCTGGGACAGCATGCCCCGCCGCCCGGCGCATGTAGACCACAAGGACCTGTTTGAGGGGTTCACCTTCAACACGGGTCCTGAAGTAACGGCTGCGTGCCTTTCCTGCCATGAAGATGCCGGTGAGCAGGTTATCCATACGGCCCACTGGCGCTGGCAATCCGAACCGGTAATGATCGAGGGCAGGGATGAGCCGGTCTCGGTAGGGAAAAAGAACAGCATCAACAATTTCTGCATCGGGATCCAGGGAAACTGGGCCAGCTGCGCGGCCTGTCATACCGGTTACGGCTGGGAAGATGAAAATTTTGATTTTGAAGAGCAGACCAACGTAGATTGCCTGGCCTGCCACGACAACAGCGGCACCTACCGCAAAGGGCAAAAAGGCCTGCCCCTGGAAGGTGTGGACCTGATGGCGTCTGCTAAAAGCGTCGGCGTGCCCACCCGGGAAAATTGCGGCGGCTGTCATTTCCGTGGTGGCGGTGGCGATGCGGTCAAGCATGGTGACCTGGACGAAAGCCTCTACTACCCCAACGACGAACTGGACGTCCACATGGGACGTTACGATTTCATTTGCGTGGATTGCCACCAGACCGAAGATCACATTATAGGCGGGCGCTCCATTTCCGTCAGCGTAGACGACAAAAACCAGATCGCTTGCACCGACTGTCATCAGCCAAAACTGCATGCAGACGCCCGCATCAACGTCCATACCGATACGCTGGCCTGCCAGACCTGTCATATTCCTGCGGTGGCCCTCAAACATGCCACCAAGACGCACTGGGACTGGTCACAGGCGGGTGATGACAGCAGGGCAGAAGACACCCACGAATACCTGAAAATCAAGGGCAGCTTTATTTATCGCCAGCGGCTCCAGCCTGAGTACTACTGGTACAACGGTGTCGCCGATCGCTACCTGCTGGGTGATCCGGTTGCTGACAGTGGGACCACCGCATTGAACCGGCCGAAGGGTGATATTCGCGATCCAAAGGCCCGGATCTGGCCGTTCAAGGTACATCGCGCCACGCAACCTTATGACATCGAATTCAACTACCTGATGCAGCCTGTGACCTCTGGCGAGGGTGGCTTCTGGAAGGATTTCGACTGGGATAAAGCCTTGCAACTGGGGGCTGAAATCACCGGCATGAATTACAGCGGAAATTTCGGTTTCGCCGATACTGAAATGTACTGGCCCCAGACCCACATGGTGGCGCCCAAGACCCGGGCGCTGCAGTGCCAGGCTTGCCATGCGGAAGACGGAAGGTTGGACTGGCAGGCACTGGGTTACCCGGGTGATCCAATCCGTTGGGGTAGCAGGGAGCGGGTACATAGCGGAGATTCTCCCGCCCCTGCCTGCTGACCCGCTTGTGTGGCGGGAGAATCTCCGCTATGTACCCGCTGGTGGCGGTGGCGATGCGGTCAAGCATGGTGACCTGGACGAAAGCCTCTACTACCCCAACGACGAACTGGACGTCCACATGGGACGTTACGATTTCATTTGCGTGGATTGCCACCAGACCGAAGATCACATTATAGGCGGGCGCTCCATTTCCGTCAGCGTGGACAACAAGAACCAGATCGCGTGCATCGACTGTCACCAGCCAAAACTGCACGCAGATGCCCGCATCAACGTCCACACCGATACGCTGGCCTGCCAGACCTGCCATATTCCTGCGGTGGCCCTCAAACACGCCACCAAGACGCACTGGGACTGGTCACAGGCAGGTGATGACAGCAGGGAAGAGGATATCCCACGAATACCTGAAGATCAAGGGCAGCTTTATTTATCGCCAGCGGCTCCAGCCCGAGTACTACTGGTACAACGGTGTCGCCGATCGTTATCTGCTGGGTGATCCGGTCGATGACAGCGGCACCACGGCATTGAACCGGCCGAAGGGTGATATCCGCGATCCCGGGGCCCAGGATCTGGCCGTTCAAGGTACATCGCGCCAGGCAGCCGTATGACAGCGAACTCAACTACCTGCTGCAGCCTGTAACCTCTGGTGAGGGTGGTTTCTGGAATGATTTCGACTGGGATAATGCCCTGCGGCTGGGGTGCCGGGATCACCGGCATGAATTACAGCGGAAGTTATGGTTTCGCCAATACTGAAATGTACTGGCCCCAGACCCACATGGTGGCGCCCAAGACACAAGCCCTGCAGTGCCAGGCTTGCCATGCGGAAAGCGGAAGGATGGACTGGGAGGCACTGGGGTACCCCGGTGATCCCATCCGTTGGGGTAGCCGGGAACGGGTACATAACGGGGATACCCCCGTTAAACAAGCGGGCAAACAGGCAGGGGCAAAATAATGAAAAAACAATTCATGTTCCTGGCTGTGCTGCTGACGATCAGTTCTGGCGCATTGGCCAATGATTTCCACCCCGAATTCCCCCTGCTGGACAAGAACGGTCAGTTGGTGATTGAAACGGGCAACGCATTTTCGACCATGGCCACCTGTGGCCAGTGTCACGACACGGCGTTTATCGCAGCCTCCAGCGATCATGCCGACGCGGGTGCGCAACAACTGGGTTCCGGTTCCAGCCATCACGACTGGCAGGCAGGCCCCGGGTTATTACGGCGGCTGGGATCCTCTGCGCTACGACAGTGCGCTCGGGGACCAGGGAGAGATTGATACAGATGCATGGTTGAAGCTGTTTGGCGCCCGGCACGTCGGTGGTGGTCCCGTTTCCGACCGGGTGGAAATGGATTGCCTGTTGTGTCACAGCGATCTTACTGGCCAGCGCGAACGCGGTCTGGCCCTGCAGCAAGGTGATTTCGAGTGGGCCAACTCACTGGCGTTTTCACAACGGGACATCCTCCTGCTGGGCGATGAAGGGTGGCAGTGGAATCCAGCCATGTTCCAGGCGGATGGTTCACTGACCAAGGGCCTGCTCGATATTCGCAAACCCCGTGATGAGAACTGCGCCCAGTGCCACGGACAGGTTGACAATTCGCTGGATAACCCCCTGACCATTACGGCGGATTTGTCGGGCCGGAGCATGACCGACAGAACCGGCCAGATTTTCTCGCCGCAAAAATTATCCAACAGCGGTCTCAACCTGGCGGATAAAGAATCGCTGAACCATGCCTTTGACGTGCACAGTGACCGCGTAGTGGCTTGCGTCAATTGCCACTACTCGCTGAACAACCCGGTCTATTTCCAGCAGCGCGAAGAGAGCCGGCCGGTACACCTGGATTTCGATCCCCGCAGGCTGACCAGCGCTGATTACCTGGAACGCCCCCTGCATCAGTTTGCGAAAGGTAAATCCATCCTGGGCCTGGCGGCTGCCGGAGCGAAAACAGTTTACGTCGCTGCGAGTCCTGCCACGATGCCGGCACCGTACGCGACTGGCTGCCGTACAAGGAAACACATTTCAACTCACTGTCCTGTGAGTCATGCCATATCCCCAAGCTTTACGGACCCGCCTTGCAGTCACTGGACTGGACACTGGTGGACCGTGACGGTCAGCCGCAGCGTCAATACCGCGATGTAGAAGGCGACCCGGCCACCGCACAAAGCCTGATCCAGGGTTACCGGCCGGTCATTCTGGCCAGGGAGAACGTGGGTGGTAAACGCAAACTGGCACCGTTCAACCTGGTCACCAGCTGGTATTGGCTGGAGGGTGATCCTGCACGTCCCGTTACCAGGCAAGCGTTGATGTCAGCCCTGTATCCGGGGGGTAAATTACAGCCCGATCTGCTGGCGACGCTGGATGAAGATCATGACGGCCGCCTGGCTGGCGCCGAGTTGCGTCTGGACAACCCTGAGCGCGCAGAAGTTGTGCGCCGCCTCCTGCAAGCCAGCGGCCTGTCCAATGTCCGCCTTGACAATGAAATCACGCCTTTTTCCATCAACCACAACGTGGTGAATGGTGAATGGGCGACGCGGGATTGTTCGACCTGCCACAGCAAACACTCCATCCTGGCCGCGGCGATACTGTTATCTGACTACACGCCTGGAGGCATGGCTCCGTCAGACGGAATCTACCCCGAAGTCAGCCTGAATGGAGCGATTCAAAGCCTGGGTGGCGGTGGCAGCCTTTACCAGCCCGATACCCGGGCGGACGGCTTTTACATCATCGGCCTGGATCATGTAAGCTGGATCGATATCCTCGGCTTGATGATGTTTCTCGGCATTGCAGTGGGTGTTACCGGCCATGCCCTGGCCCGGTACTACTCCAAGCGGAGGCTTGCCAAACTGCATCCTGCACAACATCGTGCGACCAAGCGGGTCTACATGTATGACAGCTATGAAAGACTCTGGCACTGGTTGCAGGCCAGCGCCATCATGTTGCTGCTGGCCACCGGCCTGATCATCCACAAGCCGCATATCTTCGGTATGTTCAGTTTTGCCTACGTCGTGCAGGTACATAATGTGCTGGGTTTCATTTTACTGATCAACGCAGCACTGGCATTGTTTTACAACCTGGCCAGTGGTCAAATCCGCCAGTATCTGCCTGAACCAAAGGGATTTGTCGGCTGCTCCCTGGCGCAGGCGATGTACTACTCACAGGGTATATTCGCCGGTAAACCACACCCGCTGGAGAAAACCCGGGAAAACAAGCTCAACCCCCTGCAGCAGATTACCTACCTCGCCATCCTGAACATCCTGTTACCGGCCCAGGTCATTACCGGCGTCCTGATCTGGGGGCTGCAGAAGTGGCCCCACCTGGCCACCAGTCTTGGCGGCCTGCCCATTCTGGCGCCGATTCACACCTTGGTGGCCTGGGCCTTTCAGCCTTTATCGTGATGCATGTCTACCTGACCACCGCGGCGGGTAAAACCCCCGGCGCGGGCATCAAGTCAATGGTCAGTGGATGGGAAGAAGTGGAAGAACACTCCTCCGATGCTGCCAATGAAAACAAGGAGATCCCTAATGATTAATCAGTCGCGGGCCAAACCCTATATGAACCCCTACCTGGCGGGAACCCTGCTGGGTATCGTCCTGTTCCTGGCGTTTTTCATCACAGGCTCCGGCCTGGGTGCTTCAGGAGGACTCAACCGCCTGCTGGTGTATGTGCA
>PVMK01142827.1_pt1 | contig 24027 bp, 21 predicted proteins | sample 1853481 | NCBI WGS metagenome assembly PVMK01 (sample SAMN08533507, study PRJNA380276) | Marine sediment metagenome, whole genome shotgun sequencing project. | reverse complement strand
AGGCTGGTTAGACCTAAAAATAACAAACCAATAATAATTGCTTTCATAATACTTGGTTTTAAAAGTTAATATTATTTAAATACTCCATACAAAAGTGTAACTAATAATGAGGCAGTACTTAACGACTATGTTGTAATAATTTGAAAGTTTAATTGGAGGACTTAAAAATTAAATTATAAAGTTTTAAGTTATGTTGTATTATGGCTTGATGTAAGGATTTTATTTATTTGCAGTATTATTCAATCCCATTTTTTCCAGGAGTGTTTGACGTATTTTTTGTCCTTAAAGCACTTTTAGCGACGATAATTATCAAGTGGACACATAGTATCTTTTCGTAATTACAATGCAAAAAGTGCCACATAGTAACACTGAGATTGCTCCTGTGATCAATACAAAATAGACTTACTTGAAGATCTCCGAGCTGATCGTAAAAATCAACCTCCCCAATTAGCGTTTATAACGTTTAGTAAACCTCGACGACTATTTACCACATATTTTAAATACGGTTGGCATATAAAGAAACCTTTACTTAGAGTCGAAGATTAAAAATGTTTTGACGTCATAAAACCCGAATTTTAGAAAATGTAAAAACCGAATCATACGTATGTGCGAGAAAAGTATGCCAATACTGAAAACATATTTTATTGTCCATAAAGCACAGATTTGGAAAGATGTAAAACCACTTTCATACGCATATACGAGAACTAGTAAAATGACCTTATTTTGAAAAAGTTAGGGCAACGGTTAGGGCAGTACTAAAAAGAAAAACCTCAACATCTTAATAATTAAAGAGTTGAGGTAATTTCCAGTACTCGGAGCGGGACTTGAACCCGCACGGATATTACTGTCCATTGGATTTTAAGTCCAACGTGTCTACCAATTCCACCATCCGAGCATATTTTATTGGTAGTTATATTCCAGAGCGAAAGACGGGATTTGAACCCGCGACCCTCACCTTGGCAAGGTGATGCTCTACCCCTGAGCTACTTTCGCAATATATTTTAATGAACTTGTGCCATGTAAATTCCAGCCAGCTTACCTGTCCGAATAGGCAGGCGCAAATTTAATACATTTTAATAAACTCCAAAACCTTTTTTTAACTTTTTTTGTGTAATTATTTTTGTTGTAAATCCTTAATTAATAAATATATTTGCACCGTTTTAAATTAAACCCGTATTATGTACTAGAACTTCGTGATGAAGGTTTAAACGGCAATAAAATATGGCCTTTATAAGGATTAGCATAGCATCGATATGGTTAACTTTATAAAGGTAGTGAAACGTTACATTTTGAAGTCGTTTCAAGTTGTAATAGATTTTCTAGTTCATAAAGTGGGTTAAAGCCAATAATAAATTGCAAACAATAACAAAAACAATTGCCATACAGTCAGGATGGAGTGATTTTAAGCAACTTACAAAAGTAGGTTTATCCTTAAGTGTTGTTTTTTCATCTGTAGCCGGATATCTTTTAGCGGTACAAACTGTTGACTACAAAACTATAATTTTACTGGCAGTAGGAGGATACTGTGTTGTTGGAGCTTCTAACGCCTTTAATCAAATTATAGAAAAAGAGCCGGATGCGATAATGACTCGCACAAAAAACCGCCCGATTCCTGCAGGCAGAATGTCGGTAAATGTTGCTATGATTATAGCAATATCACTGGTTAGTATTGGCCTCTTGATGTTATTTAATATCAATGGTAAAACAGCACTTTTTGGAGCGATCTCAGTTTTTCTTTATACAAGTGCATATACACCACTTAAACCAATTACACCCTTATCTGTATTTGTAGGGGCAATCCCGGGGGCAATTCCATTTATGCTAGGATGGGTGGCCGCAACTGGACAGTTCGGAATTGAAGCGGGTATGTTATTTATGATACAGTTCTTTTGGCAATTTCCTCATTTTTGGGCAATTGGCTGGTTGCAATTTGATGAGTATAAAAAAGCAGGTTTTAATATGATGCCAACTACACAAAAGGATAAAAAAGCAACTAAATTAATTATTCTATACACCATAATTATGTTGTTAGTTTCTGTTGTTCCCGTTTTTAGAATTACTGGCGAACTGTATTTGCTCCCATTATCGGCAATGATTATTTTTTTCCTGGGATTAATAATGCTTTATTATGGAATGAAATTACACAAAGAGCAAACAGATCTAATGGCAAGGAAATTAATGTTGTCAAGTGTGCTATACATTACCCTGATTCAGATTATATTTGTAATTGATAAATTTTTACACTAATGATAATGCAACAAGAGGTTAAAGAAAAAACGTACAAACAAATGTTATGGGTATCTATGATCAGTATGACCATGATGTTTGCCGGTCTGACAAGTGCTTATGTCGTGAGTAAAAACCGTGAAGACTGGGTGAGTTTTGATCTGCCTTCATCATTCTATATAAGTACTTTATTGATCATAATAAGTAGCTTGACTTTTTATTTAGCAAAAAGATTTTTAAAAAATAACGATATCACAAAAACTTCACTGTTCTTGATCATAACCCTGCTATTAGGTTTGGGATTTGTATTTTTTCAATTTCAGGGTTTTAGACAATTGATCGAGGCCGGATTGTATTTTACGGGAAAAGAAAGTAATGTTTCTACTTCATTTTTATATGTTATTACAATTAGTCATTTAGCACATATCATTGCTGGGATTGTTGTCCTCGCTACCGTATTGACCCAGAATATAAGAGGCAAGTATAGCACAACAAATTCATTAGGGCTGGAATTAGGTGCTATTTTTTGGCATTTTGTGGATGCCTTATGGATTTATCTTTTCTTATTCTTCTATTTTATCGGTTAATCGCATATTTTAAAGCGAATTGATTTAATTTGTCAATTATTTTTTTATTTTTGCTTTTTATCAGAAAACATGATATTTGTCATCTTTTTTGTTCTTAAAAAATAATCAATTAAAATAATCTTATTTATGGAGGCAATTATTGCTGATTCCCAAAAAGGAGGAGCTTGGAGCGGTGGAGGAAATGAACCTTACGGTGCGAGTTATGGAAAAATGATGATGTGGTTTTTTATCATGTCCGATGCTTTAACTTTCTTAGGATTCTTAGGAGCTTATGGATTTATACGATTTAACTTTATAGATTCATGGCCAATTGCCGATCAAGTTTTTACACACATCCCATTTGTTCACGGGGTTTATCCGATGTACTATGTTGCCTTTATGACATTTGTACTTATTTTTTCATCGGTTACCATGGTACTTGCCGTGGATGCAGGTAAACAAATGAAACAAGGGAAAGTGATCTTTTATCTGGGTTTAACCGTTGTCGGAGGTCTGATTTTCTTGGGTTCTCAGGCATGGGAATGGAAAACTTTTATTAATGGTTCTTATGGAGCTGTTGAACTAAGTGATGGTAAAATTGTTCAATTTGTTGATGCTACTGGTAAACAGATTGCTTTGGAGAGTTTCGCCTCTCCCGGGCATTCAGAAAGAGTACAACAAACAAAGAACAATGGTATATGGTTTGAGCAGGAGGCTTCTTTGCCCCCAGTATCATTAGAGCAGGTCAAAGAAGGATTTGCAAGTCATCCGGATATATCGTTACGTACTGAGTTAATAGATCTAGAAACCAAGGAAAAAACAATTGTTAGCAGAGAGGACGCTAATATCTTACTGAGTAAATCAGTAAAAGTTATTCGAGGAGCTAACCTAAAGGAGAATGAATATGGTAATACACTGTTTGCCGATCTATTCTTCTTTATTACAGGTTTTCATGGATTTCACGTTACTTCTGGAATTCTAATCAATATCATTATTCTTATAAATGTAATTTTAGGGGTATATCAAAGAAGAGGCCATTATGAAATGGTGGAAAAAGTTGGACTATATTGGCACTTTGTAGATCTAGTATGGGTTTTTGTATTTACCTTTTTCTACCTTATCTAATAATATTAAAAAAATAGAATGTCACACACAGAATCGCATGCAGGATTAATTTGGAGAGTATTTGCTTTCCTTTCAGTTGTAACTATTGTAGAAGTATTTTTAGGAATTACCAAACCGGATATTATACATCTTACGCCGCTATTGGGTACAAGTGTATTAAATTGGATCTTCCTAATCTTAACTCTGGTAAAGGCATATGGAATTGCATGGTACTTTATGCATCTTAGAGATGAAAAAGATTGGTTCAGACGGTCTATAGTCTGGCCTCTTGTTTTTTTGATCTCGTATTTGGCCTTCTTTTTATTATATGAGGGAGGTTCTGTTTATGATAGTGGTTATGAATGGACAAGATGGACTTATTAAATAAATCAATTATATTGCGGGGCGTTTTGAATAATCAGAACGCTTTTTTTATATCACAATACTAATAATTCATGGCAAAGAATAGAAATAATAAGTGGATACTCGCCATACTATTTTTCGGACCGCTAGTTTTTTATCTTTTTTTGCTAACCGGCACTAATAATTTTGCAGTACTTCCTGTACTTACGTCAAATGTTAATGACGTTACTAATTTATCTTCTGAAGATACTGTCACCTTGGATAATAAGATCAGCATTCTATGTTTTTTCGGAAATGATCTTTTGAATAAAAAAACCAATGCTTTAAACTTAAATGAAAAAATATACAAACATTTTTATGGTTATAAAAATTTTCAATTTGTTGTTGTTTTACCTGTTGGAGCAGAGGAAAAAGCCAAACAATTAAAAAAGGAACTCGGGGCTACAACTGATGTTGATAAGTGGTTTTTTGTATTTGGATCAGATTCACAAGTCTTGGAAATGTTTAACAGCCTGCAAACAGATTATAAGTTAAACGTAAATTTTTATACGGCCGATGCTTTTATCATTGATAGAGAGATGAATTTAAGAGGTAGAAATGACGACGAGGATCAACCCAATGGAATTTTATATGGTTATAATGCAGAATCTGTAGCGCCAATTCATAAAAAAATGGTTGATGATGTCAAAGTTGTTTTGGCGGAATATAGATTGGCATTAAAGAAAAACAAAAGAGAAATATAATTGCTTAATTTTACAGCAACTATAATTTGATCCATAATGAAAAAAAACTCCTATATAGTAGTTGCCTTAATTATTTTGATATTTGGGATTTGGGCCGTGCCTAAAATTGCCGACAAATTTTCAGAACAGGAACTTGTAAAATTTGAGAAGGTACCAGATTTTGAATTTACCAATCAAGATAATGTTCAAATTAGCAATAAAAACTATGAGAATAAGGTGTATATAGTTGAATTCTTCTTTACTTCATGCCCCACAATTTGCCCTGTAATGAATAAGAGTATGGTAAAAATTCAAAATAAATTTTATGGTAATCCGAATTTTGGAATGGCTTCCATTACTATTGATCCTAAAAGAGATTCTCCTGAAGTTCTTAAGGCCTATGCAAAAAAAAATGGAATTACCTTGAAGACCTGGTATTTATTGACAGGTAAAAAAGATGATATTTACGCATTTTCACATGATGGTTTTAGATTATATGTTGGAGAAAATAAAGATGTTGAGGGAGGTTTTGAGCATTCCGGATTATTCGCACTGATAGATAAAGAGGGTTATATACGATCAAGAACTGTTAAATCAGGAGAAAATGTAAATCCGATCAAATATTATAATGGTCTGGATGATAAAGAAGTTCAATGGCTTAAAGAAGATATTGCCATTTTATTAAAGGAATAAAAAGTTCCCCGCATAATAGCTATTGGGATGAGAGGGAATTAAGAGATGTGTTAAGAATTTTAAATCGTTCATAAATTGAAAGACCCGGCTACAAAATACAATAAACTAATCGTTGCTTTGTCGGTGATCATTCCTTTGGCCGTTGCCGCTTTATTTGGGATTAAAGTAAATGTCGACCTGCCAATTTTTTTACCACCTGTCTATGCAAGTATTAATGCCTCAACTGCGCTGGTGTTAATAATGGCGGTATGGTCTATTAAAAGTAATAAGAGAAAACTGCATGAGCGATTGATGAAAACGGCAATCCTTTTATCTGTGATTTTTTTGATGCTTTATATTGCCTATCACATAACCTCAGATTCAACTATTTATGGAGGAACGGGGATTATTAAATACTTCTATTATTTTATTCTAATTTCTCATATTTTATTGTCGATTGCAGTAATTCCTTTTGTGTTAATAACCTATTTTAGAGCAATTACTTCTGATTTTAAAAGGCATAAAAAAATTGCAAAATTCACTTTTCCATTATGGTTGTATGTTACGATAAGTGGCGTATTGGTTTATCTAATGATAGCACCTTTTTATTGAGTTTCTATTACACCTGTCAGGTGTAGACCTCAAGAGCAATGTAACAAAAGTTACTTAATTAATATTTTTGTAACTTTACCTAATTACCTCCGAAATTCACGAACCATTTGATTAGTAGTGTAATTTTTTAATTACACAAAATGGTCTATTTATAAATACTAGATAAAAACTTCTAATTATGAAACTGATCAAATTTATTGCTCTACTCTCCATCGTATTAATTTTCTCATGTCAAAACAAAAAAGCAGAACCTAACCCTGAACTGGCCTCTATAGATTTTTTAAGAGGAGAACTGGCTCTGTGTGGAGGGACTGATTTTGGAGAGGTTAAGTTTACCTTATCCTGTAAATATGCAACCCAGGAAACATTTAATCTGGCAATTTCATTATTGCATTCTTTTGAATATGAGGAAGCTGAAAAAGCCTTTGTAAAAGTAATTGATGAAGATCCGAATTGTCCTATGGCCTATTGGGGTGTTGCTATGAGCATTTATCATACTATTTGGTTTGAACCTACGGAGGAAGTTTTGAAAAAAGGATCAAAGATAATAGAGATTGCACAAACACTTCCCAAAACTGAAAGAGAACAGGATTATTTAGATGCTATAGGTGCATATTACACGGATTGGGAAACAGTTGATCATAAGATCAGACAGGGTAGGATGGAGAGAAAAATGGAAGAGAATTATTTAAAGTACGAAAATGATACTGAAGCTGCAATCTTTTATGCTCTGGCACTTAAATCAACCGCAGATAATGCAGACAAGAATCACACAAATGAAAGAAAAGCTGGAAAAATATTGGAATCTATTTTTCCTGAGCAACCAAACCATCCCGGAATTGCACATTACATTATTCATAATTACGACAATCCCGAACTTGCTCCATTAGCGCTTAGTACAGCAAGAAAATATGCTGAAATTGCACCATCCTCAGCCCACGCTCTGCACATGCCATCTCATATTTTTACAAGACTTGGCCTATGGGATGAATCGATAAGTTCAAATGTATATTCAGCATCTGCTGCACAATGTTATGCTCAAGAAGTTGAAATGGATGGCGTATGGGCAAATGAAATTCATGCAATGGGTTATTTGGTCTATGCATACTTGCAAAAAGGAGACAATAATAACGCGATCAGACAAAACGAGTATTTAAGAAGCATTTATAATGTTAATAATCACAATCTTTCAGCTATAGCGTATCCTTTTGCCGCCATTCCCGTCCGAATTGCATTGGAAAACAAGCAGTGGGAAAAAGCAGCTAATCTCGAGTTGCATAAATCCGAGGTTGTTTGGGAACAGTTTCCATGGCAAAAATCAATACATCACTTTGGTCGGGCATTAGGTGCTGCAAACACTAAGAACTTTGATGATGCCAAAAAGGAGATCGGAATACTTATATCTTTGAGACAAGAGCTCATAAATAATGAAGAAGAATCAAATGCAAATCTCGTTGCTATTCAGATAAAAACGTCAGAGGCATGGTTATGCTTTTCTAAAGGAGATCAAGAAAAGGGAATTTCTCTTATGCGGGAAGCTGCAATTATGGAAGACAATACACAAAAGCATGGGGTTACTCCTGGCGAAGTTTTACCCACCAGAGAGCTTTATGGTGACATGTTATTGGCAATGAATAGACCACAAGAGGCATTAGAGGCCTATGAATTGAATCTGGAAGGTCGTCCAAATAGATTTAACAGTGTCTATGGTGCTGCTGTTTCAGCAAATAGAATTGGGAATGATGAAAAAGCAACGCGATATTTTGAAATGTTGATAGTACTAACGGAAGGTTCTAATAGCAATAGACCGGAAATTGCGGAAGCCAATACGTTTCTTCAAAAAAATGTTATTTAATTTAGTATAAACCCATACTTTGTGAAAAAAATGAAGAAATTTTCGCAATCCTTGTATAAGGCAATTTATCAAACTTATTATTAGGCCGTATATGTTTGGTAAAATTCCTACAATCTTTTAGTTTTGCAGTTAGAATTTTTCAAAGAAAATAATGTCCAAAAAATTAATCTCTACACTTACTTTATTGTTTTTTACCTTCGAGGTTTTTTCTCAATGTGCCATGTGCAGGGCAGTAGTGGAACAAGGGGGCGAAGAAATGGCTGAAGGCATTAATTTAGGGATTATATACCTCATGATCTTTCCGTACTTGATAATAGGAACAGCGCTCTACTTTTTATACAGAAATTGGAAGAAAAGATCCACATGAACAATATTCTGAATTTTCTGTAACAAATATTAATTACACTCGTCAAATATCAAACCAGTAAAAATAAGAGCGCGACTATGCTTTAATTTAATTATTGTTAGTTGTTGTGCTCACTATTGACTTTTAAAAAAATTTGTTAAAATGAAAACGAAAATCGCCTATATACTTTTCTTCAGTTTTATACTCTCAACTTATTCACAAAATGAAAACTTCAAGGGAAAGAAATGGACATTACAAGAATGTGTTGACTATGCTTTAGATAATAATATTACGGTAAAACAAAATGAGTATGATATTTCATTGGCTGAGATCGATAAGAAAGATGCCATTGGCAACTATTTGCCAGATATAAATATCAATGGATCTCATGCATGGAATCGTGGATTAACTACAGATGCTTCTACGGGAGTTTTAATTAATCAAACAACCCAAACCACTGGCGGTGGAGTTTCGTCCGGAATTCTTATTTATGGAGGAATGCGAAATTTAAATGAATTACGTAGGTCTGAATTGAATATACTCGCCAATCGTTATCAATTGGATAAAATTAAAGACGATATATCGTTGTACGTAATTAATGCATATTTAGACATTTTATTTGGTAAAGAAGCCGTAAATGTTGCCATACCACAACTGGAAATATCCAGAGAACAATTAAGACGTACCAACCAACTGGTGGAAGCCGGAACTATTCCAAAGGGTGATCTATTGGATATTCAGGCAACATTGGCTAATGATGAACAAAACTTGATCATAACTCAGAACAATGTACGGTTGTCACTGTTGAGCCTAGCACAATTGTTGCAATTAGAGGATTATAATAATTTTGAAATTGCTGAAACTGAGATTTCAACTCTGCCATTAGTCAATTTAGCAGATTATTCTGTTGACCAAATATATGATGTAGCCTTGCAAAACCGATATGAGATTAAGGTAGCTGAAACCAATATTGAAATTGCAGCTAAGGATATAAAAATTGCCAGAGCATCTAAACAACCAACGCTTTCAGGATTTTATAATTGGAATACCAGATCTTCCAACAGGAACCAGATAATTGGTTCTGAAATAGATCCTAACAATCCATTTAATGTTATTGGTATAGTTGAGGGAACAGGTCAAAATGTATTAGCTCCAAATAATATACCCATTATTGGAGGCCCCGATAGTTTTTTTAATCAATTTGGAGATAACAGGGGAAGTTCCTTCGGGTTAAGTTTAAATATCCCTGTCTTAAACGGATTTAGAGCTTCAAATAGAGTTAAAAGAGCAGAGATATTTTACGAACAACAAAAATATCAATTGGATCAGGAAGAGTTGGATTTACAGAAAATCATTCATACTGTCTATGCAGATGCCATTGGCGCATTGAAATTGTATGAAGCGAGTAAAATATCTGTAGATGCACAAAACGAATCTTTTAGATATGCCCAGGAAAAATTTGATGTAGGGGTATTGAATTCCTTCGATTTTAGTCAGATAAAGAACCGAGTGGTAAAAGCAGAATCAGATTTTTTAAGAGCTAAATATGATTTTATATTTAAAGTTAAATTACTTGAATTTTACTATGGGATTCCCGTTACCATTCAATAGTTTTGAATAAAATACAATAATTTACTTTTGGCAACTATTCTAAATATAGAAACCGCTACCAAGAATTGCTCGGTTAGCCTAGCAATGGATGATGAAATGTTGGTTTTGATTGAATTAAATGAAGGGCAATTTTCTCATGCCGAGAAACTACATTCCATTATTTTAGAAGTCCTTAAGAAATCGCTTAAGGAAATGGACGATATCGATGCTATTGCTATAAGTAGTGGGCCAGGGTCGTACACCGGTTTGAGAATAGGTGTTTCCGCCGCTAAAGGACTATGCTTTTCTTTGGATAAACCATTAATTGCGATTCCTACATTATCTTCTTTGGCAAATGCAATTATTGTTGATAAGGGAGACTTGATCGTTCCACTTTTGGATGCACGTAGAATGGAAGTGTATAGCGCAGTTTTCAATTCTGAAAGAAAACAAATAAGAGATACGCAAGCACAAATAATTGATGAAAATTCTTTTTCAGAATATTTAGAAAAAGGTAAAGTATATTTTTTAGGAGATGGGGCTCTGAAATGCAAAGAATTTATTCATCATGGTAGTGCCATTTTTCTGGAAGGATATTTTCCGTCAGCAAAAGAAATGGTGGAGTTGTCGTATAAAAAATTTGTAAATGAGGAATTTGAAGATGTTGCTTATTTTGAACCCTATTATTTAAAAGATTTTATAGCCATAAAACCTAAGAAATTATTTTAATAAGGAATCTAGTTTGAGAGTAAATATTTTGGACCTTCCTCAGACTTCATATTTAACTTTTGTGATTATTCTTAGGTCAAGAAAGTTAATTATATAAATCTATGAATTCAATAGTGTAATTATTAGTGCAAGAATAGCCGGAAGGGCCTGTACAACAAAAAGTTTCGATTTCTTTGTTGAATAAGCACCATAAATCCCCGCAATTATAACACAACTTAAGAAGAAGATTGCAATCTCAGTACTATAGCTTTTGTCAAGAATAGCCCAAATTAAGCCTGCAGCGAGGAACCCATTATATAGTCCTTGATTGGCAGCCAAAACCTTAGAATTTTCTGCTGCTTCTTTTGAGTTTCCAAATATAATTAATCCTTTGGGCTTCGTCCATAAGAACATTTCAAGAATCATAAAATAGATATGCTCAAAAGCAACCAAGGCGATTAAAAATATTTGTAGAAATTTCATTTTTAAAATTTTATATTTATTTGTTTTAAAGCCTGTTCCGTTTCATTAACAGGTAATTTACATGCACCATCTACACAAACATAAATAGTAGTTTCGTTCTCCGAGTATTTGTATTCCAATAATGGTAAGTCACTATCTTTTGTACTTCCAACAATCAATTTATTTGGTATATAAACTTTGTTAATTTCTTTTACTATTTCGACAGCTTCACTTCCCGATATGGCGATCTCATAGAAATCTCCTAAATAATTGTTGTATAGGATCAACCAATTAGATGCACCACCACCATATTTAATGGCATTCGCTTTTACATTATTCAACATAGCCGATGCGTTCGAGCTATAATTTTTATTGCTGAAATAATGACCTAATTTAAATAAATTTCTTGCCATAATAGAATTGGAAGAGGGAATTACGTTATCGTCGATTTCTATTTTCCTTGTAATTAAATCCTGTTCCTTATCAGAAGTAAAAAAGAACATTTTACTTTGTTCATCGTAAAAATGATCGAATGTATAATCGGTTAATTGCTTAGAAGTGCGCAACCAGCTCTCGTCTAAAGTTACTTCGTATAAATTAATAAAGGCATCAATAACAGTTGCATAGTCTTCTAAATAGGCTTCAATATTACTCTTGTTATTTTTGTAGTTCCTAAATAGTCCCCCATCTTCTTTAAATTGATGGTTTATAATAAAGTGAGCATTTTTTAATGCCATTTTTAAGTAGCGATCTTCGTTAAAAACACTATATGCCTTGACATAGGCTTTTAGCATTAACGCGTTCCATGAGGTCAGTGTTTTATCGTCCAATCTAGGCCTGTTCCTTTTTTCTCTCTCCTTCAATAAAATTATTCTCCAGTCCTCCACTTTTTTATCTAATTCATTTATAGGAATATCATTTTTTATGGAAAAGTCCTGTTTGGATATTTTTCTGATTAAATGGTATTTATCATTTTCCCATTTCCCATAGGAATTTATATTGTAATATTTAGAAAATAAATCAAAATCATCACCTAGGACAGCTTGGAGTTCTTCTTTGGTCCACACATAGTAAACACCCTCTTCTAATTCATCATTTTCAGTGAGGCTATCTGCGTCCAGGGATGAATAAAATGCACCGATGTCATTATAAAGTTCACGCTCAATAAACTTGGTAGTTTCAACTACCACATCTTTATACAAGGGGTTTTTTGTAACTAAATAAGCATTAGAATACAGATTGACCAACTGTGCATTATCATATAACATTTTTTCGAAGTGTGGAATATGCCAATGATCATCAACTGAATATCGTGCGAATCCTCCACCAACTTGGTCAAAAATTCCACCGTAAGCCATTTGAGTTAAGGAAGTATTTACATAATCAATAAGTTTTGTATTGTTGGTTTGTACACCATAACGTAAAAGGAATTGCAAATTATTAGGCATTGGAAATTTTGGAGCACCGGTCCTACCTCCATTTTTTAAATCTATTATGGATTGCCAATTTATAATTGCACTATCCAATTCGGTTTTAGTAAATTTAGCCTCCTCTTTGTTCAGCAGAATAATATCAGATTGTTTTATACCATCGGTTAATTTTGCTGCATAATTTTCTATCTTCTTTGGATCATTTTTATATAATTCGGAGATCTGTATAAGTGCCTTCATCCAATTATCCTTAGGAAAATATGTACCTCCCCATATCGGTCTTCCATCGGGTAAAGCAATACAGTTTAGTGGCCATCCACCTCTACCGGTCATCAATTGTACGGCATTCATATAAATTTGATCCACGTCCGGACGCTCTTCTCGATCCACTTTTACATTGATAAAGTTTTCGTTCATTATAGCTGCTACTGTGGAATCCTCAAAGCTCTCATGCTCCATTACATGACACCAATGGCAAGCTGCATATCCAATAGAAATCAATAATAATTTATTTTCTTTTTTGGCAAGGTCTAAGGTTTCTTTATTCCATGCATGCCAGTTTACAGGGTTATGTGCATGTTGTAAAAGGTAGGGGCTTGTTTCATTGATTAGGTCATTTGTATATTTGAACTCTTGAGACATATTTTTTTTTGTTTGACTGTGGCAGCTAAATATTATTGGTATTAGAATTAATAGTATAAAGAATCGACGCATACATTTTTTTATCAAATATAACACAAAAAAGGACCGGGATAAATTCAAGGCCTATTATTATTTGGAACAAATAGTGCTGTAGATACTTTTGCGAATTAAAAATCTATTTGAAATCTCATTTCAAAAATATTGAGATTTCCCGCACCAGGAAAGTGAGTCCAAACTTGGTTCAACATGATCCTAGTTGCAGGATTAAGGTACCAATTAAGACCTAAGGTAATATCCCCTTGTTCACCACCCATAATATTTTTGCTGTTCAAATCTGTATTAGTATAACGCAATGCAATTTCCCAGGCACCGATGCCTTTTTCACCGTTGAAGACATTATTTTTTGGTTTTAGTCTACCAAAAGTACTATAGGAGTTTATAAAAGGTCGATGTTCCTTGGTTATAAAATAACTTACCTGGGCATAGTAGTTTTTAAAATTGTATGTTTCAGAAAAATCGGATGTTTTTTGATATACTGCCGAGCTTAAATACTCAGCCTGAATGGTAAAAGGACCATTAGAATAAGCCGCTTCTAAATTAATAATCTGTACTGTTTGTACATCAGCAATATTACCCGTTGTTATATATTTTCTGCTTAAATGAGATTTTGGCCGAACAGATATGTCGTATTCTTCCCTGTCAGGTTTTCTGTAGCTATAGCTAACACCAAAATGAAGTAGTCGCTCCTTTTCTAAATTATTAATGGCCAAAGTTGTAATTCTGGACGTCCACGCAATGTCATCATCAGCCCCTTTATCGTTACCAAAGTCATCTGCATTTCTGAATAATCCTGTTTGAAAAGATAATTTCTGATCGAGAAAATCATTCATCAATAAAATACCATTATTTCTTTCGTTTGCAAAATCGGCGGGTATGGCACGTTCCATAAAAGTTATGTATTTACTGCTTGTTAAAGCGTCAAACCGTAAAGGTTCCTTCATATGACCTACTCTAATACGACCAACTCCTGGAATGTTTTTTACACCGATGTAGGCATCTTTTAAGCGGGCCTCTCCACCAGCGAAATCGATATTAAGTTTAAATTCTACATTATTATATATGGTACCAGACATAAAGAACCTCAATCTCCTAAATTCTGTTCCAGTAGTGCTTTCTAAGGGGCCATAGGATGCATCAAGTTCTTCGTTTTGATTGAAATAAGCATGATCGAGCTGAATTCTTCCACCAAATTTGAGTTTAAATTTCTTATCCGAACTCTCCACTTTGAATCCATTGTCCCATTTAAAACTAAATGGATTTTTTTCGGTTTCCTGAGAAATCACGTACAAATTGGTAATTAAAAAGATCAAGAAGGTTAACCTTAATTTAAATTTCGTTCTCCTCATTATATATAATATATGAAAATCGAGCAAATGTATGCATTTGTATTAATTAACTATTAAGATAAGGTTAAATATCTTGACTAATCAATTGAAATTGTTAACACTAAGTTAACACACAAAGTTTTAATGTAAAGTAGTTTTGCAGCGGTATATCTTAATATAAATATCAAAAGACATGGATAATATTTACATGCTTATGTTAATTGCTTTGGTAGCATTAGCTTTAATTGATTTAGTCGTTGGTGTTAGTAATGATGCTGTTAATTTTTTGAATTCGGCTATTGGCTCAAAAGTGGTTTCCATGAGAACTATTTTAATCGTTGCCAGTTTTGGTATAGCGATTGGAGCAATTTTTTCCAGTGGTATGATGGAGGTTGCAAGAAAGGGTATTTTTAATCCAGGCGAGTTTTATTTTAATGAGATCATGATAATATTCATGGCTGTTATGGTGACTGACATCCTCCTTCTCGATTTTTTCAATACTTTAGGAATGCCAACATCAACAACAGTTTCCATAGTTTTCGAATTGTTGGGAGCAGCTGTAGCCGTGGCTTTGATAAAAATAGCGTCTTCTGATACCCAAACTATATCTGATTTATCGCAATATATTAATTCTGAAAAAGCCGTTACGATAATTCTAGGTATTCTATTATCGGTTGTGTTTGCTTTTTCTATTGGCGCGATCGTTCAATATATTTCTCGATTATTTATGACATTCAATTTCGAACAAAAGCCCAGGATTTATGGGGCAATTTTTGGAGGAATAGCTTTAACGGCAATTACCTATTTTATTTTTATGAAAGGATTGAAAGGAACTGATTATTATGGTAATTTAAAAGAGTTTCTTGAGGGGAATGAGATAGTGATAATAGCATTTTTCTTTGCAATATGGACAGTATTGGCTTATATGTTAACTCAGGTATTTAAAATTAATTTATATAAAATTATTATTTCTGTTGGTACATTTGCATTGGCACTTGCTTTTGCAGGAAATGATCTGGTGAATTTTATAGGCGTACCAATGGCAGCGTGGAATTCGTATGAAGCATGGAGTGTTTCAGGTATACCTGCTAATGAATTTAGCATGGAAGTTTTAGCTGGCAAGGTTCCTACACCAACATTATTTTTATTTATTGCGGGAATGATCATGGTACTAACCCTTTGGTTTTCATCAAAAGCTCGTAAAGTAGCAGCAACTGAAGTAAATTTAGCGCGTCAGGATGAAGGTCACGAACGGTTTCAGCCGAATACTTTATCAAGATTAATTGTAAGATCATCTGTTGGAATTTCCAGTGCTGTAGATTTTGTATTACCTAAATCGGCAATTGTTTGGATAGACAGAAAATTTGTAAAACCAACTATAAAATTACCACAAAAGAAAACTTTTGAAGTGCCGGCCTTCGATGCAATAAGAGCAACAACTAACCTAATGGTGGCAGGTATATTGATTTCGATAGCAACATCCTATAAATTACCTTTATCAACTACTTATGTAACTTTTATGGTTGCTATGGGCACTTCATTAGCAGATAGAGCGTGGGATAGAGAGAGTGCCGTGTATAGAGTAGCAGGTGTGTTAAATGTTGTTGGAGGTTGGTTTTTTACTGCAATAATAGCTTTTGTCACGTCAGGAGTGTTTGCTTATCTCATTCATCTTGGGGGTATAACTGCAGTAGGACTAATATTGACCTTGGTATTCTTCTTGATCATCCGAAATTTTATAAAACATAGAACGGAAGAAAAAGAACGCAGGTCAAAACGTATTTTTAAAAGAGCTGAATTAGTCACTATCAATGGTGTTATTGAAGAAACATCTGATCATATTTCAGAAGTAATTCATCGTGTAAATAAGTTGTATTCCAATGTGGTGAACGATTTGTCAACACACGATTTGAATAAGTTAAAAAAAACAGATAAGCATGTGGGTAAATTAAATGCTGAAGTCGATATTTTAAAAGATGAAACATTTTATTTTATTAAATCACTGGATGATACTTCGGTTGAGGCAAGCAGGTTTTATATCCTGGTATTAGGATATTTACAGGATATATCTCAATCAATAAGCTATATTTCAAAAGCAAGTTACAAGCATGTACACAACAACCATAAAAATTTAAAGAAAGGTCAAATTGATGATTTGAAAGTTATAGACCATGAATTAGAGAAAATGCTTGTTGATATCACTAAAACTTTTGAAAATAGAAATTTTGAAAAGTTAATTCAAATACTTTCTAAAAAGCAACACCTCTTTAATCATGTTTCTGAGTCAATTGAAAAACAGATAAATCGTATACGTACGGAAGAATCAAGTGCTAAAAACACAACTTTGTACTTTGGAATCTTATTAGAAACCAAAGATCTCATATCTGCAATTATGAATCTTTTAGAACTATATCAAGAGTTCCATTTAAACATGAAAAAGGCAAAAATATTCGTCTAACATAAACAATCCAGCAATTTATTGCTGGATTGTTTTATATCGAAATTTTAGTCAAACAATGCCTTGTATTTATCCCAATTTGCATAAATAAGGACAATTGTTAGAATCGAAGTCAAAGCAGCAGGTCCAATTGAACTTGGAGCTAACACTAAATGAAAAAACATAAAGTTAACAGCAATAGGGGCAAATAATATTAATGCAAATGGCACCCATTTCTTAATAACTAACATTAGGCCTGCAATTACTTCTAAAGCACCCATCACAGGGAATATATAACCCGTCTTAACAAGGGCACTCCAAAAATTATTGGCAGCTTCAGAAAGCTCTGGGGCTGGCATAAAACCTGCAAATTTGTTCGCACCGAAAATAATTAAAATAAGTCCCAGAACAATTCGAAGGACCATAGTTACTTTTGAATTCATAATAAATATTTTAGTTTATATATAATGTTTGACGTACGAGTTAGTAAAATTATACAGAACGTAACTTAAGTTACTGACTAGTAGACAAAATATGTGTCACTTTGTCTTTTATTTAGAATGGCATATAAATTGCTAATTACTTGTAAAATCCCGCTGAATTAGTAGTACGCTGGAGGCTGGATTAATTCGAACTAATTGATTTTTAAAATATTTGGAACAAAAATTGTAAAAATCAAAGTCTCATTAATAAGAAAAATTTAAATATATAAAGATGACAGAATTATTAACAAAAGAAACGTTTTTAAAGAAGGTATTTAATTACGAACAAAATAAAGAATGGAAGTTTGAAGGAGATAAGCCATGTATAATTGACTTTTATGCAGATTGGTGTGGGCCATGTAAAATGGTAGCTCCGATATTGGAGGAACTTTCAGATGAATATAAAGGAAAAGTAGATATTTATAAGGTCGATACGGAAGCTGAGCAGGAACTAGCCGCTGCCTTTGGAATAAGAAGTATTCCATCTATGCTTTTTGTACCAAGTGATAATCAACCTCAAATGTCGCAAGGTGCCTTGCCTAAACATCAATTAGAAGAAGTAATGAAGGATGTTTTAAAGGTTGAAAAATAATTTAGATATTGAATTAGATTTAGACGAAAAAAAGGCTATTTCAAATGAAATGGCCTTTTTTTATAATTAACCAATTCTTTATAAAATATTTTTATCTATCAAATATTCCGCTATTTGAATTGTGTTGGTGGCAGCACCTTTGCGTAAATTATCCGATACTACCCACATATTTAAAGTTTTAGCTTGAGATTCATCTCTACGTATCCTACCTACAAATACATCATCTTTTCCATTCGCGTAAATGGGCATTGGATAGGTGTTGGTATCTAAATTATCCTGTACAGTAACACCATCTGCATTGTGCAATATTCTTCTTATTTCTGAAACTTCAAACTCATTTTTAAATTCAACATTAATACTTTCAGAATGCCCCCCGGAAACGGGAATACGAACAGCTGTAGCTGTTACCGATATAGTATAATCATTCAATATTTTTTTAGTCTCATTTACCAACTTCATTTCTTCTTTGGTATAACCATTAGCTTCGAAAACATCGCAGTGAGGTAACGCATTTCTATGAATAGGATATGGATAAGCCATTTCTCCTTTTATACCTTTATATTCGTTCTCCAATTGTTGAACCGCTTTTACACCCGTACCTGATATCGATTGGTAGGTTGAGATCACCAATCTTTTAATTTTGTATTTTTCATGTAAAGGAGCCAATGCAACAACAAGTTGAATAGTAGAGCAATTAGGATTTGCAATAATTTTGTCATCTTTATCCAATTCTCCGGCATTTATTTCCGGAACTATTAGTTTTATAGTAGCATCCATTCTCCATGCAGAGGAATTATCAACAACCGTTGTACCAACTTCAGCAAATTTAGGAGCCCATTCAATTGAAGTTCCACCTCCTGCCGAAAATAAAGCTATGTCCGGTTTCTGATCTACAGCGTCCTGCAATCCAATTACTGTATAATCTTTTCCTCTATAGCTTATAGTTTTACCCACAGACCTTTCTGAAGCCACGACTAATAATTCAGTTAATGGAAAATTTCTTTCCGCTAACACCTCTAACATTACATTTCCAACCATGCCAGTGGCACCTACAACTGCTAATTTCATTTTTTTTATAATATAATTTGATTGGCAAATATCCTAAAATATTTTTAAGCAACATATAAGCTTGTTGTATTTTAGTTTAATTTGTTTAAATATTTTCAAATTGTTATAATAATTATGAAAATATAACTTGAAACAATTCGGTTATTGGACTGGCATTATTCAAAAATTGTAAAAATTGAATTCCAATTTTTAGTTGTATTTTTGCAGCTCCTTAAAAATGATGACATTAAATAAATACGAAAGATTTTGAATAAGAGAGGAAATACGATTGAGTTAATGGCTCCTGCAGGTAATTTTGAGTCCTTGCAAGCGGCTTTAGATAATGGAGCAGATTCGGTTTATTTTGGTGTTGAGCAGTTAAATATGCGCGCCAGGGCATCTATCAATTTTACCTTAGATGATTTGAAGGAAATCTCAAAGAGATGTAAAGAGAAGGAGGTTCGAACCTATCTGACCCTAAATACAATTATTTATGATCACGATCTGACGATTGTAAGGACATTGATAAAAAAAGCAAAAGAAGCCGATATCACCGCTGTTATTGCTATGGATCAAGCAGTTATTGCTTCGGCAAGAGAAGTTGGTATGGAGGTACATATCTCTACCCAAATTAACGTAACAAACATCGAGACCCTTAAATTTTATGCTATGTTCGCGGATACGGTTGTGTTGAGTAGAGAATTGAGCTTGCGGCAGGTTAAAAAAATTACTGAACAAATTGGTAAGGAGCAAATAAAAGGGCCTGCCGGGAGGTTGGTGGAAATAGAAATATTTGGTCATGGAGCTTTATGTATGGCAGTATCAGGTAAGTGTTATATGAGTTTACATTCTTATAATTCTTCAGCAAATAGAGGTGCATGCAAACAAAATTGCAGAAAAAAATATACAGTTATTGATCAGGAAACAGGTTTCGAGATGGAACTTGATAATGAGTATATCATGTCGCCTAAAGATCTATGCACTATCGATTTTTTAGATCAGGTAGCTCATGCAGGTATCAAGGTCTTAAAAATTGAAGGACGAGGAAGAGCTCCTGAGTATGTTGCTCGGGTAATTAAATCTTATCGTGATGCCATCGATAGTATTGAGATGGGAACCTATAATAAAGAAAAAGTTATTGGCTGGATGCTAGAGTTGGAGAAAGTATATAATCGTGGTTTTTGGAATGGCTATTATCTGGGGCAAAAGCTGGGAGAGTGGAGTAAGGGGTCCGGCTCACATGCCACTCAGAAGAAGGTGTACGTTGGTAAGGGAATACACTATTTCCCAAAAGCAAAAATTGGAGAATTCAAACTTGAGGCTTTCGATTTAAAAATAGGAGACACTGTTTTAATTACAGGACCCACGACAGGGGCTAAGGAGCTAGAGATCAAAGAGTTATATGTAAACGATGTTTCAGGAAGTAAAGCGGAAAAAGGAGATTCAATAACTATTCCTCTAGACTTTAGAATTAGACCAAGTGATAAATTATATAAAATTGTTATGGTTGAGAAGGAAGTGGAAAGCGTTTGAATATAGACCTATGAAACGAACATGAATATATTTAATCGATTATTTCACAAAAGGGAATAATTAAATTTTTTATGAGAGAACAGAGTGGTTACATCTTTTATCAATTTTTTAATTAACTTATTTCTTGATAATTACAAAATGTCAAACAGATGAAAGTTTATTCTCTATTAAAGTTAAACAGATTCTTAAGCAATCATCGTATAAAATTCCTGGGCTTACTTTTATTGCACAAGTTGAATAAGCGTTATTTAGCAGTACATTTTGACCCCATTAATGCCTGTAATTTGCGATGTAAAATGTGCTATTTTACAGACGATAATTATGTGCAAAAATTAAAAGGGACTTTTGATCCTGATGATCTGCCAATATTGGCTAAGGCGGTTTTAAGCAGGGCACTGAAGTTTCAAATAGGATGTGGTACAGAGCCAACTTTATATAAAAATTTAACCGACGTATTTAAAATTGCCAAACATTTTAAGGTGCCACATATATCCTTAACGACTAATGGGAATTTATTAACCAAAGAAAAAATTAAGGCCTATGCAGAGCAGGGAATGAACGAGATAGTTCTCTCTCTTCACGGGATACATAAAGAGTCTTATGAAGACTTTATGCAAAAAGGTGATTATAAAAAATTTCTTCAGGTACTACAATGGATTACAGAATTAAAAGCTAATGATAAAAAATTATCACTTAGAATAAATTACACTTTTAACGAAGATAATTTTGATGAATTGGCCGATTTTTTTACAATTTTTGGTGAATATAGTATAGATACCTTGCAATTAAGACCAATAAATAATTTGGGTAACACAACCTATCAAAATTTTAAATTGGATCGTATAATTCCGGTTTATGATGGTATTATTCAAGGCATAGAATTGGAATGTAGATCTCGAAGGATCACTTTACTGGCAGCAGAGTCTTCTAAAGCCCTCATCAATAGAAAAAACAGAAATAGTTTGTTGTATGCTTATTCTTATTGTTATATCTCGCCGTTGGAATTTTGGCATACGGATTTTGATTGGAAAAATGAATCCTATGATTCCTATGCTAAAAGAAAAAAATTGACCCGTAAATTAATTAGAAATATTTTCACTTCATCAATTAAAATAGGAGAAACACAAACGGAAAATTTGAATTATAAAATCAGTTAATTAGATCTACTTGTGCAACGAAAATGTTAATGTGGCAAAAATGGCTATAGCAATAATAATTCCTAAAGCAACGATCCAAACATTCTTGTAATAATACTTGTGAAGTTTGATATCCTTTATGTAACTCCATATCATAAATCCAATAAAAACAATTGTAAAAATTGCTCCAAAAATAAGTTGTCCCTTACTAAACATTTTAACTATATTTATAGCTTGCAAATGTATATTAAAATGGGTAAAAAAGCTATTATATTTGGAGCAACATCTGGTATAGGTAAAGCATTGGCAAAATTATTGGTCAATGATGGATATGAGGTGATGATAACAGGAAGACGGGTAGAGCGACTAGAAAGTATCAAAGAGGAAAGCCCTGATAATTATGTTATCAAACATCATGATATAACAGATACGGATGCTTCCAAAAAACTATTCGAAGAATTACCGAATATCTTTGATCGCGTTGATCTAATAGTTCATAATTCAGGTATTGCCGAGGAGAACTATAATTTAGAGTGGGACAAGGATTTTCCAACCCTGCAAACAAATGTAATAGGGGCAACCAGGATCTATCAATTAGCATATAACTATTTTAAGGAACAAGGATTTGGACATTTGGTAGGCGTAACCTCGATCGCCTCCCTTAGAGGAAACAGGCATGTACCGGCATATCATGCTTCTAAGGCGTTTCAGTCCAGTTATTTGGAGTCGCTATGGATGAAATCTAAACGGACTAAAAAAGCTAAAATAGATATTACCAATATTTTACCTGGTTATGTGGATACTGATATTATTATAGGAAAAACCTTTTGGATGGCTCCTTTAGACAAAGCCGTCGATCAAATTTATAGTGCTATTAAAAATAAAAAAAGGAGAGCATATATTACTAAGAGATGGTGGTTTGTAGCAATGTGGTTAAAAATTATTCCACCGAAAACATTAATGAAATTTATGTAACAAAGAAAGATGAAGAACAAACTTAAAGCAGTAAAAAATTTTCACAATGCATTTGGTTTAGGGGTGAATGAAACCCCAATTGCAAATTTATCTCCAAAGAAATTAAAATTACGTTACGACCTGATGGCAGAGGAGAACGATGAATATTTTGAAGCAGCTCAAAATAATGACTTGGTAGAAGTGGCAGATGCCTTGGGAGATATGCTCTATATTTTATGTGGTACTATTTTAGAGCATGGAATGCAATATAAAATTGAAGAGGTTTTTAATGAAATCCAAAGAAGTAATATGAGTAAACTTGGTGCGGACGGAAAACCCATTTATCGTGAAGATGGCAAAGTAATGAAGGGCCCGGATTACTTTAAACCGAATATTTTATCTATCCTGGATGAATAAAGTGAGTGGCTGACCTGAAGTCACCCACTTAATTTATTCAACAAGATAACGCCAGCCAAATTTATCCTCCACTCGATTGTATTGAATATCAGTAATTCGTTTTTTTAATCGAGAGGCATAATTATTTTCAATTACAGGTAATTCAAAATCATCACCTCGATATCCAAATCCTGCAATAGGTGAAATAACGGCAGCCGTTCCCGCTCCAAACATTTCTTTTAATGTTCCTCGCTTTGAAGCTTCAATAACTTCATTTACGGTTATTTTTCTAACTTCCACTTTTATTCCTTCATCTTTAGCTATGGCAATAACACTTTTACGAGTTATTCCATCTAAGATCCTGTCACTTGTAGGCGCCGTTATTAAGGTGTCATTAATCCGAATAAAAATGTTCATTGCACCGGCTTCTTCTATATATTCATGGGTATTGTCATCTGTCCAAATAACCTGTTGGTACCCTTTTTCAACAGCAAGTTGCGTAGGATAAAATTGACCGGCATAATTACCTCCGGCTTTTGCATATCCAACTCCTCCGTTTGCAGAACGAGAATATTTTTCTTCAATTAGAACCTTCACTTCCCCGGAAAAGTAAGCACCTGAGGGAGAGCATGCTATAATAAATTTATACTCATCCGCAGGTGATGCATGGAACCCATTTCCAGTAGCGAAAACAAATGGACGAATGTACAAGGAACTTCCTTCCGCTGATGGTATCCAATCACTATCCAATTGTAAAAGCGCTTTTA
>PVMK01115703.1_pt1 | contig 24028 bp, 27 predicted proteins | sample 1853481 | NCBI WGS metagenome assembly PVMK01 (sample SAMN08533507, study PRJNA380276) | Marine sediment metagenome, whole genome shotgun sequencing project. | reverse complement strand
TGAAAAAGGAGCAGCGCTGCCTCCTGATGGGAACCGCTGAAGGCGAGAAGGGCTACGCCAGGCACGTGAAGAGGATGGTCCGCAAGATCGCTCGCCAACATGGAGCCCTCTACCTCACGGGTTGGCCCGCGCGAATGTGGGAAAAGGACCGTTACAGTCATCCCTTCCTGCGCGAAGACATGATGGATTTCGATGTGATGATCGATACCGTGGAGACGCCGGTTACCTGGTCCAACATCCACACGGTCTACGCGGCCATCCGCGAGTTTGTGAAGAGCCATCCCGATACGATGTGCTTGACCCACGCCTCCCACTTCTATCCGCAAGGGACCAATCTATACGCCATCTTCGGGACCCGCTTCACGTCCAAGCACGAGTTCCAAACACTCCGCAACGGCGTCGTCGATCGGATGGTGGCCGCGGGCGGGTCGCCCACACATCATCACGGTGTCGGCAAACTATTCGCTCCGTGGATGCAAGAGCATCTGGGCAAGGAGCAGATGGCCGTCCTGAGGGCGCTCAAACGCCACTTCGATCCCAACAACATCATGAATCCGGGATCGCTGATGGGTCTGAACGACTAGGGGATTTGGACGTTACTTTATCGAGAAGCCGAACCAAACTTGCCCGGTGGTGCTGGAACCATAACCGGCATTGGTCCCTTTCACGTCGGCAGAAGAACCGAGGCCGACCGAAGCGAGGCTGAAGGCGTATTGTCCTTTTGGCAACGCACCCGCCGGGGTCACCTTGTAGCAGCCATCGCTGATCTTCTCGAATGACAATTCTATGGAGTTGTCCGCAGCCTTTTTGTTCTTGCTGCCTCCAAACACGTTGGTGCCTCCCACAACGAGCTCTCTAAATTGTTTCTTCGTATTGAACGGATACAACTTGATCTGTTGAGCCGGGTGAAAGGACGCACTGAATGGCTTGAAAGCAAAAGACTGGGAAGGCTTGACAGACACTTTGGCCGTTGGGGCTTCCAGACGAACGCTATTGTCATAGCCCCTGTAGATCCCTTTCTTCCTCTGCTTGGCCACCGCTTTTTCCATCCCTAGCTCCTTGCCCGCAGCACCGTCTTCGCTGATGACGCTGACCATATTGACAAACTCGGGGCACACGTCCTGCGCACTCGCGATGGAAGAAAAGAGGGCAAGCAGAATGATGATCAACGTGTTTTTCATAGGGTGATGCTTTCGCTCGGAGGTGCGATTCAAGTGACTACATGAAGCTGAGCATGAATACAAACGCCGTTTCAAGAATCGGAGGCTCCTCTAGTGGTCGGTTCGCCGATCGCGTGTTCTCGCGAGCCTGAGGTCTCCGGTGTTTTGGACCTTCCTTCTCCTGAGCGTTATGGGAATCGTGTTCGTGCGCGCGCTCTACCTTCGGCAAGCGAAGACTCGTCCCATCATCGAGGTGTACGTCGTCAGAATACTTCGGACAAGAGGGCGCGCTCCGTGGGTTCGATGCCCGCGTCGCCGACTACCTTCTCCTTTCGTGCGCGGTCGTTGGTGAACACGTAGAAGCCGAGCGGCCGGCGCCGAGGATGATGTAGTCGCAGCTTGCCACGTCAGCCGAAGACGAGGTCCATGTGCAGCGGACCTCGGGTGAACGAGGAGCTTGCCCACTCGTGCCGTCCCCCGGGCTTGAGTGCAACCGTCTGGAAGCGTCGAAGGAGCGCCCGGAGTGCGGTCCGCAGCTCGAGTCGGGCAAGGTTTGCGCCCAAGCAGAAATGCGACCCGAACCCGAAGGCGATGTGCTTCTCGGCGCGCGGGTCGCGGCGAACGTCAAATCGGAAGGGATCTTCGAAGACTTGAGGATCGCGATTTGCCGAGGGGTACATCAGGCCCATCATCTGCCCCTCCTCGATTTTCTTTCCACGGATCTCGACGTCTTTCGTCGCAGTCCGGAACATGTTGGCGAACGGGGTAACCCAGCGGATGATCTCTTCGATCGCTGCGTCGATTACGGCCTCGTCGTCGATGTTGGTGCGCAGGTAGGCCCACTGCTCGGGGTTCTTGGCCAACATCTCCATACCGCCCGCGATGGCGTTCCGGGTGGTCTCGACGCCGCCAGCCAACAACAGCGCGTGTTCGAAGAGCAGTTGGTCCTCATCGAGCTTCTCTCCGTCGATCTCGGCGTGCATCCACTTGAGCAAGAGGTCGGAGTCGGTCGGATTGTCCGCTCGCTCGGCGACCATCGACTCATGGTGCTCACAAAACTCTCCGAAGGCGTCGTTGACCTCGTCGTTTACATACTGTGGGCCCTGCCCGCCCGGGACCATCATCCCGATCCATCGCCTCAAAGAGGAACACTTCTCGCGCGGGACGCCCAGCATGTCGGCGATCAGCATGGCTGGTAGGAGGGATGCAAACTCCTCGACGATGTCCGCCTCGCCCCGGCCGGCGAAGGCGTCGATTAGCTCGTCGACGATCTTCTCGCAGAATTCCTCGCTCTGGCGCATCGCTCGTGGCGTGAAGCCCTTGGCCACCAGCGCGCGCTGCTTCGCGTGCTGGGCACCGTCCTGATGGATCATCGAAGGATCCGGGGGGATGTGCGGCCGGTTCCCTTCGGTTGAACAGAAATCCACCGGGTTCCTCGAGATCTCGACGATGTCGTCATGACGGAACGCGTACCAGAGCTCGTTGTGCTCATCCCAGTAGATGGGATCGTTCTCACGCAGGTACTCGTACATCTCCCACGGATGGTCGTGGGTCTCAGGGGCGCACATATCGACACCACGGTATTTCAGATCGGGCATGGGCCAGGCTCCTCGCTCAGCTCTAGTCCTAGCATGCGGTTGAGGTAGTGATAGATCTTGCGTGCCGTTTCCGGAATTTTCAGACGGACTAGCAAACGCCGTCGTTGAACCCGGCGCCGAGCTGTAGGAAACTCCAAAGCAAAGGAGAGTCAAGTCGTGGGTGCTCGGCTAAAGAGAATCGCATTTATCTACCTGATCTCCTACCTTGGCGTCGCCGCACTCGGTTTCGGGCTCTTCCCAGCGCTCACGCTGAAACTCTTCCTCTCAAGCGGGGACTACGGAGTGATCATGCCTCGCTTGGTGGGGGCCATGATGGGGGTTCTCAGCTTCATATTGTTCGCGATCTATCGAATGGGGGACTGGAAGAAGTACTCGCCGTTTACGATGATGGCACGAACGCCCTTGGTGATCTTCATCTTCTATATTTACTATCTCTCTGGCGATCCGATGTTTCTGATCATCAACGCGATCGTGCTCGTCGGCCTTCTCACTACGGCCGCTGGAACGGTATTGCAGCGCAGAGAGCTGGCGGGTTAGAAGCCAGGATCGACGACCATGCGCCCACACATCATCCACGTCGCAGACGACTTTTGGAACATTCGCGGATCGTTCAAGATTGGCGGTGTCGTCGATATTGGCACGCAAGCCTCGTTGGTCCGGCGAGGCAACGGCAAGTTCGTCTTTCTCGACTCATACACGTTGAGCGGCGAGGTCGAGCGGGAAGTGCTCGAGCTGACCAACGGCGGCCAGGACGTCGAGGCGATCCTCAACGTGCACCCCTTCCATACGGTCTTCGCACGCAAGATGCATGAGCGGTTTCCTCACGCGAAGCTCTATGGGACCGCGCGTCACATATCGCGGTTCTCCGAGCTCCCCTGGGAGGCGCTGCGGACCGAGGACGCCGAGCTGCATGCAATGTTCGCTGATGACTTCGAGTTCTCGGTGCCGCGCGGCGTCGATCTCATCTCTGCCAACGAGAACGTTCACTTCTCGTCCGTGCTGGTCCTGCATCGTGCCTCGAACACCATCCATGTAGACGACACGCTCATGTACGTCCGACTGCCCCGGTTGATGCGCGTGGTCGGGCTCCCGGATGCGATGAGCTTCCATCCCACACTCGCGAAGGCTCTCGAGAAGCGAGCGGGTGCCGCGAAGGATTTCCGGGACTGGGCCGAAGAGCTGACCGAACGCTGGCGGGACGCCGAGAACCTGTGCGCGGCACATACAGCCGCGCTAACGGCGCGCAAGAACCAGGGGCCCTCGATTCACGCTCGCCTCGTCAAGGCGCTCGGCAAAGTGGAGCGCACGCTGGCCGCGCATGAACGGAAGTACGGCTAGCTGGCACTTCTACAGCATTCTGCCCAATGGAAGGTCGAGCGGCGAGACGAGGCCGGGCTCTGCGTTGCACACGAAGGGGATGGCGTTGATGGCCTTGGTGCCGGTCGACCAGGTTCCGATCACGTCTTGGTCGGCGTAGATTTCGTGGGTCAGTCGGCTGCCGGGGGTGCCTTTAATGTCGATTTCGAGCCAGCCGTGTCTGGGACCATCGGCCAACCAGGATTCCCGCACGTACTCACTGCCCAAGAGGAAGCGGAGCTCGATGGTCGCCACTGGTTTGTCGCCTTGGGTCGTCGACGCCTTCAGGAGCAGCCCAGCCATCGTTCCCTTCTTGACGACGATCTTGTCTTCGTAGTCTTGGGTGGCGGGTTCGAACTCATACGTGAAAGCGGTGCCGTCGTGGGGGAGCCCAAGCTCCTCACAAAGCAGGTCGGTGATCTCGTGAAGGCTTCTTGCGAAGATCCCGTAGGCGCCGCGCGCCCCGCCCGAGAGCGCCTCCTCCGACTTCCCGAAGCCGAACATCTGCAGGAAAACCTCACTCAGAGAGGCCTGAGGCTCGCAGGTCTTGATGTAGATCGAGTCGATGTCAGTGCAGATCGACGAAGCGAGCAGCGCGAGCTCGTAGCTCAAGCCCGGGTTGAGGCCGGTGCCGTACAGCGAGGACTGACCGGTTTCGCAGGCTTCGAGGATGGCGCTGTAGCAGGACCGTTTTTTGGGGTTCCAGCCCGCGATGATGCTGACGACGTTCTTGCCGCTCGCAAGGATCGGAATGATCTCGCTGTAGCGCTCGGTCGGTGGGTTGTAGAGCACGCAGTCGGCGTCGACCGCGAGGATCTCGTCCATGTTGTTGGTTGCGCGCACCCCTAGCGGGCCAATGCCAGCGATTTCTCCCGCGTCGACGCCGTTCTTTTCTTCGTGGTGAACGAAGGCACCCACGAGCTCCATCGATGGGGATGCCGCAACGACTCGAATCTGATGCCTTGCGATCTCGCCTGTGTACCACTGAATGATCTTGAGCTTCTTCATCGACGCACTCGCCTCCCTGATCACTTTCGGATGATGCGCGCTAGAATCTTGTTGGTGCGCTCTCCGTAGGGAGGGACCATGCCAGAGAGTCGTTGAAGGTTGAGCCTGCTCTGCTTGTAGACCGCCCGCGCGTGACTGAAGGTCTTGAATCCGTTGAATCCACGGTAGTGGCCCATGCCTGATGACCCGACGCCCCCGAAAGGCAGGTCCTCGATGCTCGCGTGGAACATCACCTCGTTGATGCAGGCGCCTCCGGACACGGTGTGGTCGAGCAGCTGACGTTGGGTCGCCTCGCTTCGGCTGAAAATGTAGAGCCCGAGAGGGCGAGGATGTGAATTGATGTACGCGGCGCACTCTTCGATGCGCTCGTACGTCTTGATGACCAACAGTGGCCCGAAAATCTCCTCCTGCATGATCTTCAGGTCGTCGCCCGCGTTGACGACCAAGGTGAAGGGGATCTTGTAGGCGCCCTCCTGCCCGCTGAAGTCTTCGCCGGAAGGGTTGATCTCTCTCACGTCTGCGCCGGCGGATGCCGCTTCCTTCACATAGGAGCGCAGCCGCTCGAAGTGACGCTCATTGATCACGGAACAGCAATCCACGTTGTCGAGCACGGTTGGGAACATCTCCCTCGTCCAGTTCGTGGCGTGCCGTATGAAGTCCTCGAGCTGATCCTCGGCGATCATGACGTAGTCGGGTCCGAGACAGGCCTGCCCGGAGTTGAGGGCTTTGCCGGTCATGATTCGCACCGCCGCATCTTCGAGGTCCGCGTCGCGCGCAATGATCACGGGGGACTTGCCGCCGAGCTCGAGCGTGACGGGTGTGAGGTTTTCTGCAGCGGCTCGCATCACATGCTTGCCGATGGCTGCAGAGCCGGTGAAGCACAAGTGATCAAATGGCAGCGAAGAGAACGTTGCCCCCACCTCTGGTCCGCCGGTGACGCAGGCGACCTCCGTCTCATCGAACGCGTACCCGATTAGGCCGGCCATTCGCGTGGCAGTGGCCGGCGCGACTTCCGAGAATTTGATCATCACCCGGTTTCCCGCAGCAAGTGCGCCAGCCAACGGCGAGAAGGTCGTGTTGATGGGGAAGTTCCAGGTGCCGAGGATGCCGACGACGCCCTTGGGCTGATACTCCACCCTCGCTTTTGCGCCTAAGAGTGAGAGGGGCATCGGTACCTTGCGCCTCTCCTGCTTCATCCAACGCCTTAGATGCTTCTTGGCATGCCTGAGGCTCTCCACGGTGGCGTACACTTCCATGAGCGTCTGGTGACGAGAGCGATTGCCGAAGTCCTGATCGATCGCTTCGGCGATGGCGTCCTGGTTGTCGTAGAGAAGCGAAATCGCGCGATCCAAGCGATCGATGCGCGTCTCGGCGCTGACGAACCCCTCCGCAACAAAGGCGTCTCTCTGCTTTTGCAGCAGGGCCTTCATCACTGAGTCGGCTCGGGGTTCTCGCGCGCCAAGATGCTCTGGGTTCGCGTCCGCAAGCGCTCGTCGCTCTTGCCGAGCTTGGAGAGGATCCAGAAGCGGCCGTCGCGAACACCCTCGATGGCCATGTCGGCGACCTCCTCGGGCTCCGTGAGCTTGAACTCCACGCCTGCGCTCTCGGCGAGTGCCCTCATGTCTACGTAGGTCGCCGGCACCTGGCCCTCGATGCGGAACGCGTCAGGGCGAACACGGTCGGAGTTCAGGATGTTCGTATTGACGAGATGCGGCCCCGGGAAGAGCAAGTGAGCTTGTAGCTTTGCGCCGTCCATCAGGAACTGAAAGTGCAACACCTCGGTGAGGCTGGTGACGGCGGCCTTGGTCGAGGCGTAGACCGGAGTCGTGGGCAGCGAGGCAATCCCCCCGTTCCCGGAGGAGGTGTTGATGACGTGCCCTTCCTCTCCCCGCTGGAGCATGGTGGGCACGAAGGCCCGAATCCCGTTGGTGACACCGATGACGTTGACCGAGTACGTCCACTGCCAATCCTTTTCAGGAATGGTCCAGATGCGTCGCTTGGCTTCCTTGATGCCGACGCCCGCATTGTTGAACAGCAGGTGCACGTTGCCGTAGGCGGCGAACACTCGTTCCGCGAGAGCATCCACCGACTCTGCACGGGTAACGTCGACCTCCATGCCGTCCACCGTGAGCCCTTGACTCGCAAGCTCGTCCCGGGTCTTCGCAATCGACGCCGCGTCGACATCGGCGATGACGACCTTTGCCCCGTCGCCCGCCAATTTGGCTGCAATTGCGCGCCCCACGCCGCTCGCGCCTCCGGTGACGACCGCCACCTTGTCCGAGAAGTCATGCATTTACGGCTGCCCTTCGGACGCAAGGGGAATCTCGATGCCCTCTTGCGGATCGTCGTATCGCTGAACGAGGAAGGGTTGCAGCCACTCGCCGGGCACCGAGCGCAAGACTTCGCCGCTCGTCCTCGACGCGCCTTCGGCAAGCTCCATGCGGATGAGTCGCTTGACCGGCACGTCGACGAGCGGATCGCGCGCGGACTCCCGGAGGATGATCTGCCCGTCCTCGATCCGCCTCACCGAGTTGTAGTCACGCTCCCAGGTGAGCATCGTCAACAACACGTCGCCGTCGAATCCACCGTTGTCGTTTGCGTCGGGAACGGCCGCGGGGAGGGCCTTGTAACAGTAGAAGTGCTCCGTGAACTGCTTTGGGCTATCGGCGGCCTCGCCAATCGTTCCATCGAGCTCGAGGAAGGTCACCCCGTGTCGCGTGACCTTTGCATTCACATGGTCGCCGTCGATGGAGAATGTCATCTCGGCGAGCTTCTTGGGCTCCCCATACTTCTCACGGCCTCCGATGACGACGAACTCGCCTTCCATCGGCATGGCGAGGACGTAGTAGCCGGGCCGGCTCTCATAGGAGCAGGCCACACCCACGGTCGCAGCGCCGATCTCCATGGTTCGATCCTCGGAAAAGTGCATCGCCACGTTCGCGAACTGCACGAAAATTTCAGGAGAAGCTGCAGGTTCGAGCGGCCGGGGCAGCAGCGCTTTCGCGATCTCCGGCTCGGTTTCATAGAGTGCGCGAATCGATTGGACCGAGTGACGAATCCTCGACCCGCCGTCCTTCGTGGACCCGTTGGTCGAGCTGTCTTTCACGTATCGTAGGCGCGCCATCTTTCGTTACTCCTAACTCGCCTGGGCGACGAAGAGGCTCTTCTCGGGACCGATTTGGTCGGCGACCTTGCTCAGCGCCTCCTCGTCGAGGTCGTAACACGCGATAGCGTTGGTTCCGAGCATCTTGGTTAGCTCGCTCTCGGGAATGCCCGTCATGTACTGCAGCATTTTCTCACGGGTATGCGGCCAGCATCCCTCTGGATGCGGAAAGTCCGTGCCCCACATGATGTTGTCCATCCCGATTTCGTGACGGACCGCAGTGCTCCCCTCATCAAACAAGGCAGACGCGCTGAGCCAGCAGTTGCGATCGAAGTACTCGCTGGGCTTCATCGTGAGATTCGAGCGGAAGTCCCCGAGCTTGCCGCTCGTGTGTTTCACCGACGCACGGACGTCCATCATCTCGAGCATCGAAGGCACCCAGAACTCGCTTACCTCGGTGAGGCAGTACTTGAGCCTTGGAAACTTCTCGAAGACGCCGCCAAAGATCATGTGCCAGAGCGGACGCGCGGCCCACCACGCAAACTCGACTAAGAAGACACCCATCGCGCCCGGCAGCTCGAAGTTGTAGTCAGGGGACGGCCCCGAGTGATTGTGCACGACCATGCTGCGCTCCTCGCAAGCCTGCCAGACCGGGTGGTACTTCGGATGATTGTACGGGTCGTGGTCGCCCATCAGCGCGGGGATCAAGATGCCTTGGAGCCCATTGTCGTGCGCCCACTCGACTTCCTTCACGGCCAGCTCGGGGTCGTAGAGCATCGGGACGATGGCGAGGCCGATTCGGCGTAGCGGGAGCATCTGACAGAACTCCGCGATCCAGCGGTTGTGGGCGCGCGCACCTGCCCACTGCAGCTCCGGTTCCACGCCCCAGGGCTTGAGCCCAAGGCCCGCGCCAAATGGAGGCGCGTTGCGCTCGGTGATACCGTCGGGGAACAAGACTTCGGCCGCAACACCGTCGTCGTCGATCACCTCGACACGAAGGTCGGAGTCCCAAGCCGCAGCGAGCTTGCTCTCGTTTTCGCTCCGCCACTTGTCGTTGTACTCCTTGATGAGGAAGTCCTTTTCCCGCGCGGCCCGCATCGCGATCTCTTCCGCGACGTGCACGTCAAAGACATCACGATGCTGCGGATCGACGTAGTCCCTGTACTTCTCGGGCAAGAGGCCGGCATGACCGTCGGTCGAGACGATCAGATAGCGGTCTTCGGTGGGCTTGGACATGGCTCTCTCATCAAGCAATGGTCGCGTCGGAGAAGAAGGAAGTATACCACTTCCGAACCTCGCCGATGGGGCCGTCCCCGTCTGCGAAGATGGGCTGATCCCGCCAGCGCTTGTTCTCCCAGATGGCGACGTCGTGGAAGTATCCGTTGCGCGCAGCGGCGACGTGGGCCTCCAGCACTTCTGGAGGAAGAGTCACCCCTTCGCCTGATTTGAGGATGACACCGAAGCGCAGAAGAAGCTTGTTCTCCTCGATGGGGATGTGGGCGTTGATCAACACCATGTCGTAGGCCCACTGCAGGCGCGTGAACTGAATCGCAGGACCGTGATATGTTGCGACAGACACGACTGGGATGGGCTCGCCCTTGAGGTTGTGGCAGCGGCCGAGCGAGCGCTGTGTCGCGCGCGGACCGTCGATGATGACCTTGAAGTCATCGATGAGCGTGTTGTGAACCGGCATGAAGTGCGCGAGGTCCGCAATGTTCTCGATCACTTCGCGAGGATGGGTGGCGATCTCGATGTGGGCCTGCTGGAGCGGCGTCCAGGCGGGGCTGTCCATCTCCTCGATCGCCGGAACTTCGTAGTCCGGCTCGGAGCCCTCGGGGCCGAAGTAGGCTAGGATCAGCCCGCTGTGTTCCTGAACCTGATACGCCTTGACGGCAGCACGAGGAGGTATGCGCGATGCGTATGGTACCTCGGTGCAGCGACCCAAGGCGCCGAAGCGCCAGGCATGGAAGGGGCAGATGATGTCGTTGCCCTCGACGCGCCCGCCGTATCCAAGGTGGGCGCCCAGGTGAGGGCAGTGCGCGTCGAGCAATGTCGCCGTGCCGTCCTCGCCGCGAAAGAGGACGTAATTCTTCCCGAAGTAGCGAAGCGGCTTCACTCCACCGGGCTCGAGGTCGGTACTCCAACTGACGAGGTACCAGCCCTTGGCGTACTCCGCGGGGGCTGCGGCCTTGCGCGCGAGCGATTCTTGCATGACCGAAGCATACGCTCGCCTCCGCCCTCCGACTCATTGTGATTGACTATCTAACTATTCGCCCTGTTTATACTTGAAATGCCCATTCACCACGCATTGAGCCGCCTCATCATCGACTTCGACGAGGCCGAAGACGACGAGGGGGAGGTGCGGGCCCATGGCACCATGCGTCTTGGCGCCGCGTTGGAGGGGCCCCCGGGACGTCTGCACGGCGGCCACCATGCGTTCGTGCGTACGCTTCCCATCGTGGAACGGGTGACGGCTCATGAGCACGCGCGGACGTTTCCCTGCTCGGTCGACGTCTCGATGCAGCAAGGGCTCCGGCTCGAAGAGGCCATCCCATTCGAAGCGACCTATCGCTCGGACGGAACGTCCTGGCAGCTGAGCACGCGGTTCAAGGGCACCGATCGTCTCGTCGCGCACGCCCATTCCATCCCGGACGTGCCGCTGATGGATGCCGCAGAGCTCGACCGTTGGCGTTCCCTCCACGCCGAGAAGAGTCCCGATGACGACAGCTTCGACATGTTCGGCTTCACCATTCACCTATCGAAGAAGGTGGTTTGGCTCGAGTCACGCGATCCGCTTCGGACACTTCCTGAAAGCCAGCACGCAGCGCTCGTCGAGCCCGGGGGAACGCTCGGGCCCTCATTCATGAGCACTCAGCTCGATACGGTGGGCGCGACCGCGCGCGGCGCCGTCATGCGTCATCCGCATTTCACCACGCACATCGAGATTCAGTTTGCGACCGGCCACATCCCCGCCGAGACGCACCTGCTTTGCCTCGCGGACCGAACCCGGGTGGAGGAAGATGTGTCCTCGGAAACGGCGCCCGTCGAGATCAAAGGTCGGCGTTTCGGTACCGCGCGGGTGCCGGCAGTGCTCGTAGATGCGGCGTTCGAACAGGTCTTCGCGACAGGAAGGGTCACCGTGCATCCAGTCGATCCTGCGAAATTCGAGGCGCTTCAGCGGATGCGCCAGCTCAGAACAGACCGCTGAACCGGTGCTACACGGCGGTCCAACCACCATCGACCGCGATGGTTTGGCCGGTCACGTAGCTCGAGGCGATCCGCGCGACGCGCCGCCAACACCAGGTGCGCGCCCGCGCTTGCCAGCGCTCGGGCAAATCCCACTCCCAGTCCCGAGGACGCACCGGTCACCACCGCCACACGCCCCGTCAGCCCAAAGAGCTCCTCAACACCGTTCATCTTCCGGACACTAGCAAAATACGAGTCATTTGGGCGTGCAAGTTAGTTCTTGACCTATCGGTCTAGAATGCCTAGAGTGGCTATCGATGGCTCGCGCGAAAGAATTTGATCGAGAGGTCGTGCTCGAGAGGGCGATGAACTTCTTTTGGGAGCAGGGCTACGAAGCGGCGTCGATGCGGGACCTTCTCGACGCGATGGAGATCGGCCGGCAGAGCCTGTACGACACGTTCGGCGACAAACACAGCCTCTTCTTGGCGAGCCTCACGCACTACGCGGAAATGGGCGTGCGATCCGTGGTGGCAGAACTGAGCGCGCCCGATGGCGGCCTTACAGCAATCGAGGACTACTTCGATGGAATGGCCCGTCGCATGACCACGAAGCCGTACCGCTCCTGCCTTTTGATCAACTCCGCAATCGAGCTGGCCCCTCACGATCCGGAAGTTGCCACCATTGTGAACCGGTTCGTCAAGAATCTCCGGAAGGGTTTTGCCAAAGCCCTGGAGGTTGCGGAGAGCAAGGGCGAAGCCCGGGTCGACGATATTGACGCGACGGCTTGGCATCTCACGAACAGCGCCATGGGCCTCGGACCGATGAGCAAAGCACGCGTTCCATACAAGGACCTGAAGCTCGTATCCGAGCAAATTCTGAAGAACATCCGAGCCTAGGCCTTTTTTTGTAACATTTTGGACCGAACGGTCAACAAAGGAATATCATGACATCATCCAATTCAGTCAATCAGTTCGTAGACAAAACAGCCCTCGTGACGGGGGCCAATTCGGGCCTTGGCTTCGAGGCCGCCGCACAGCTTGCGGAAGCGGGATACGGCCGGGTCATCCTGGCCTGCCGTACCCTCGAAAAGGCAGAGGCCGCGAAACAAGCTCTCGCCGAGCGAGTGGGGTTCGACCCGTTCGAAACCCTGGCGGTCGACGTTTCGAGCGTCGCCTCCGCCAAGGCGGCGGGCGATGAGCTCGTCAGACGCGGTCACTCGATCGACACACTGTTGCTCAATGCGGGAATGATCTCTGGCGACGTGATGAACAAGAGCGCGGATGGTCTCGAGGTCGCCTTCGCTTCCTCGATCGTTGGCCATCATGTCCTGACGCTCCGCCTCGTCGAGGCAGATGTCCTTCCGAACGACGCTCGCGTCGTGATCGCAGGCTCGGAGTCGGCGAACAACGACCTGCCGGCGATGATGGACATGCAGCTTTATGACTTCGCGACCGACACTCCCCACGAGTTTGGCAACAATCTTCACGACGCGATGGTAACCTTCGCCAAGGGCGACAAGCCCGAGTTGTTCAATCAGACGCGCTACTACGCGACGACGAAGGTGTTCACGTCCTGGTGGACCGCAGCGATGGCCCGAAGGTTCGGCGAGCGCGTTGCCATCTTCACGGTTTCACCCGGCGCCAACCTCAGCACGAACGCCGCGCGCCACGCGACGGGCTTCAAGAAGTTTCTTTTCACCAAGGTCATGCCGGCTATGGCTCCATTGATGGGTATGGGACAGCCCATTTCGGTCGGTGCCAAACGGTACCTCGATGTTCTGCACGGCGTTGGGGCAGAGTACATCAACGGCAAGACCTATGCATCGAAAGCAAAGAAGTTCGTCGGCCCCCTGCACGAGATGAAGCACCCCCATCTGCTGGATGTCGAGCGCCAAGAGACTGCTTGGAACGTCCTCGGTGAGCTCACCGGAACGCGCGAGCATCAGGCGTCGCAACGCGCGGCGGCGGAGTAGTCCATCCCGATGCCTAGACGTCCACACCCCGTTGGCACTCCAGACAAAACGGTGCCTCGGGTTTGGCGGACAGGCGACGGTAGCCGATCGGTTCTTCGCACTTGCGGCACAAGCCAGAAAAAAGGGGACAGTCCCCTTTTTCGAAGTGTTAATTTCTATCGGGGAGGTTTAGGAGGGCTGCTGTTTCGGTGGGTGTTGCGATGGGGCGGCCGACTTCCCGGGCAAGGGCTGCGGCCTCCTGGACGAGCGCTTCATTGGTGGGCGTGCGTTCGCCGGAATGCTCCTCGAGACCGACGTGAAGATGTCCGCCGCGTTCGAGGGCGAGGCGCGCGATCGGAGTCTCGATCAAATCCCCGCCCCAGATCGACACCGACCAGGGCAGCTCGGTCCCCTCGATCATGTCCAGGTACGCGGCCAGCGCATTTTCGGTCGGTGGTAGACCAAAGCTAACGCCGGGTCCCTTGCCAAACATCCCGTACGATCCGCCGAAGTAGAACTTGACCATCGCGCCCTGGGGAAGCTTGCCCGCCCTAAAGTAGGCAAGGGCGGTCTGCATGAACCCCGGCTCGTAGATCGCAAGGCTCGGTCCGAGCTCGTGTTGCTCGCAGAAGGCAAAGCTAGTCCGGATGTCGTCATAGCTGTTGTGGTAGACGACTCCGATCGGTAGGCCGTCGTCGTCGGGACGGCCCAGGTTCGTCGACCCGGGATCGACGACGCCGATTCGCAGTGGAACCTCGTTTGAGATGATCTCGATGTGCTCGAGAACCTCCTGGACGTCGCTGCCGCCGGAGAGGGTCGGATACCAGAGCATGCCGGGGCGCTCCTGAAGAATGACGCGCCACGCTGCGAGGTAATTCTCTGCCGCGGCCTGCCCCGTGAGCTGGTAATCCGAGTTGTGGGCGTGGATAATCGACGCGCCCGCGTCGAGGCACCGGTACGTGTCCTCGATGACCTCGCTCGGCTCCCGGGGGACGTTCGGGTTTCGCCTCTTGGAGCTCCCTCCGTTGATCGCGGCTTCGATGATCACGGGCGTGTTGGCGCTCACGAGTAGGCTCCCATCAAAGCCTTGGTCTCGAGGAACTCCTCGAAACCTTCGACGCCCCACTCGCGGCCGTTGCCCGACCGCTTGTAGCCACCGAACGGAGCCGTGAAGTCGGCGTTCGCACCGTTGATGTGCACCTGGCCTGTTCGCAACTGCGAAGCCACGGCGACCGCGTGCTTCCGATCACTCGAATACACGCACCCCGACAGGCCATACTCGGTGTCGTTGGCGAGCGCGATGGCCTCTTCTTCCGTCTCGTAGGGGAGGATTGCGAGCACCGGGCCGAAAATTTCCTCACGCGCGATGGTCATGTCGTTCCGCACACCGCCGAAGACCGTCGGCTTCACATAGTAGCCGGTCCCGAGGCCCCCGGGTTTGCCTGTCCCGCCACAAACCAAGTCGGCGCCTTCGTCGATGCCCTTTTGGATCAATGCCTGAATCTTGTCGTACTGCCCCTCGTTCGCGACCGGGCCCATCGTGGTGTCGGGATTCGCCGGATCGCCGAGATCGAGGCCGGCGGCAACCCGCTTCGCGATCTCGAGCGCCTCGGCGTGCTGGCTCTGGTGCACGAACATGCGGCTTGGCGCAGTGCAGGACTGGCCGCTGTTACCGAAGCACTTCTGGACGCCGTGCGCGACGGCTTCCTGCAGGTCCACGTCCTTTAATAGGATGTTGGCGGACTTGCCTCCGAGCTCCTGGGTCACCCGCTTGACCGCGTCGGCGGCGTTCTTGACCGCCACCTGACCCGCGCCGAACAAGCGATCCGGCGCGTGGCTGCAATACTCTTGAAGCCAGCGGTTGTAAGCGGTCATGCAGGCGCGCCGATAGTCCAAATCTTCATGTCCGCACAGCTGCATGCCGACGGTGGCAAAGAGCAGCTCCGCGGCAACGCCGTCGCGTGCCTGGTCATTCAGACGGTAGGTCGGGTCCCAGCCCGATCGATGCCAGTCTTCGAAATCACGGCCGTTGAAGGTCATCTGACTCGATTCTTCGCCGGCGGCGGCCACGAGGCCCATGGGCACGGTCATGTTGTCCTGCCCCGGGATGACGTAGAGATCACCGCGTTTCTCATCGTGCCGGATGAAGGGCGCCCTGTCCCGGTAGGCCGGGTCGATGAAGCGCCGGTAGCAGTCCGGCGGCTCGGTTACATGCGAGTCTGCTGAGACGAAGCCGTAGTCGAAGTGCGTTGCCATGATTCCTCGCAAGGTTACTATGGAGGCCCCACGCCTGGCGCGGTTATTGGGATTGGCTATCCAAGTATTCGCCTGGATTATAATTGATGAGAATCCGGGACCGATCTGCCGGGCTGATGGCCGTCAGCGCCCCCTTTTTAGATCGTTTTGGCGCGCCACGCGTCCAAACGAATATGCCCACAGATTCAAAACTTCACCTTCGCATTGCGAGTCCCTGCAAGGCGCCCTGGGAGAACATGGACGGCGATGACCGCGTTCGGTTCTGTCGGGAGTGCAATCGGAATGTCTACAACCTGACGGCAATGACGGAACGCGAGGCGCGGCGGGTCGTTGCAGAGCGGGAAGGGCGCCTCTGCGTGCGCTTCTACCAACGGCGAGACGGCACGGTGCTCACATCGGACTGTCCGGTCGGCGGGAAGCGGTCGTTTCTCCTGGCGGGAGCTCGCGCCGCAGCAGCCGTCGCGGGCGTCGCTGCTGGGGTCACGGCGTTGTCTGCCTGCAACCCCGTCGACGACCAACCGATACGAATGGGGGAGCCGCTCATGGGTAGCCCGCCCGCCGGAGGAGACTGGGACGCCGGCACCTGGGATCCCGACGAAGCGGAACACCCAGAGCAGTTCATCATGGGCGACATCGCGCTCCCGCCCGACCAGCCGTTGATGGGAAAGATCGCTCGACCTGACGAGTCCGAATGAGGATATGTCCCTTGCGACCGAGACCTCGCGTCCCTAGGTTCACTAGCAGTTGGGGCGTGGCGCGTTGCCCGCCCTGTGAACCCGCTCGGGAGCGAACAGCCTCGGGCCGTTAGGAGTACAAAATGCATCCAGGTTTCTATCATCGATGGAAGCGATCTCAGGAAGATCGCGGCGGCGAAGAGCGGGCTACAGCCTGCGGACACGCCGGCTGGCGACGGAATGGGCAATCGCATAGTCGTTCCGCGTATCAGGCGTCCGGCTTTGGGGTTCGTAGGCCCCTTCGCTACATGGCGCACAAACTCGATCTCGACGACGAGCAGATCGACAGCTTGGCGGGCATCCTCAACGTGCTCAAAACCGAGCGAGCACAGGCCCGGCTCGACGAGCAGCGTAGCCTTGCCGGCATTGCCGACGCCGTGGCAGGAGAAGACTTCAACCAAGCCGCAGCGGCCGAAGCGCTGAGCGCACGCGTGGAAGCAGCCGAACGCCTCAAGGAGGAAGTCCTGACCACGTTACAAAAGACCCACGAGCTGTTGGATTCGGAGCAACGCAAGCGCCTGGCGTACCTGCTGCGTTCCGGTCAGCTCGCCATCTAGTCACATCTGGCCCTCGTTCTCGAGACTAGCTTCGGGCGAGCAGTAAACATCCGCCTTGCGGTCCGCCGCCTGCGGTGGCCACCGCGACAGCGGGGCCTCCCGCAACCTGCCGTTCCCCGCCTTCGCCCCAGAGCTGCACGCACCCTTCGTGAAGAAAGCCGTAGCCGTGAAGGCGGCCCGCTGAGAGCTGGCCACCCTGCGTGTTGATGGGGAGCTCGCCGTCGCGTGCGATGCGCTCGCCACCTTCGACGAACGGCCCGCTCTCGCCCTTGCCGCAAAAGCCAAGGGCCTCGAGCCAGGCCAGCGTGAGGAAGCTGAAGCCATCGTAGAGCTGCGCGACATCGACGTCCGCCGGTTGCAAATCGGTTCGCTCCCAGAGCATCTTCGACGCGTCACGTAGCGCCATGGTGGTCAGATCGTCGAACTGATCCCAGGAGGGCCGACCGCGCAGCGCAGTACCAACGGCTTCGACGCGTAATGGTGGCTTGCGGCAGTCTTTTGCCGCGTCGATGTGCGACACGATCACCGCAGTCGCTCCATCGACGGGGATGTCGCAATCGTACAGACAAAACGGCGTCGAGATCATTCGAGCCGCGAGATAGTCGTCCAAGGTCAGCGGGTCCCGGTAGATCGCCTTTGGATTCAGCTGCGCGTTCTTGCGCGCGTTGAGTGCGACTTGCGCCATCTGTTACCGCGTCGTCCCGTACTCGTGAAAATGGCGCTGGGCATACATGGCGATCCAGTTGGCGGCCGAGTAGGACCGGAACGGGATCGTCCACTGCATCTCGGCGGGAACGCGGGACGGGCTTCCCCCGTTGCCCAGCCCAAATCCGCCCCGCCCGCCGTCGCCTTGAGCCGTGGCCTCCCAGACGGAGCGGAAGCATAGGACGTGGCGCGCCAAGCCGGTGGCGACCGCCATGCAGGCGTTGACCACCGACCCCAACTGGCCCGCGACCTCGATGCCGCCGGTGAACCAGTTCAGCTCGAGCCGTAGGGCTTCGTGCACTTCGAGGATGCCGGCCCCCTTGAAGCCAGGGCTCGGGTTGAGGGCGCCGGGGTAGGTCGCCAAGCCGTCGATGTCGTCCCGTGTGAGACCGGCGTCTTCAATCGCGGCGAGGCACGCGTCGAGGGTGAGCTCCAACGGGTCGCGCATCAGACGCCGACCTACGTCCGACTGACCCACGCCAGTCACGCAAGCGTTCCGCTCCATCGATTCGGTCACGCACGCTCCGCAGGCTCGAAGAGCGGGACCCACACGTCGTCGTGCTGCTCGAAGACGACCTGCACCGGCATCCCGATACGGACCTCCTCCGCCAGACAGTTCACCACGTTGGTCGTCAGGCGCAGTCCCTCTTGCTCCTCGAGCTCGACGATCGCGATCGCATAAGGATGGTCCGGCGAGGGAACCCAGGGCTGGTAGTTCAAGGTGAACGTCATCACGGTGGCGCGGCCGGAGACCGCTTCCACCTGAAGGTCCTTGCCGAGGCACTTCGGGCAGACCGGCGAGGGAGGATGCAGCCAGGTGCTGCAGCTCTGGCACCGCTGAAAGCGCAGCTCCCCGTCTTGGCCGCCCTGCCAGAAGTGCCGATTCCTCTCGGTGAGCTCCGGCAAGACCCGGAAAGGCTTGTTCGACATGGTGTAGACCCCTTTATCATAGGAATGACTGGCCCTTCGGGCCCATTGGCATTGATCATGGGGCCATTAGCTGAAATTATGATTCCCTATGGAGCCGACCCGTCTGACCGGCTTGAACCTCAACCTGCTCGTCGCGTTGGACGCGCTCTTGTCCGAGCGCAATGTGACCCGAGCGGCTCGCCGCGTCGGCATCACCCAACCCGCCATGAGCCAGACCCTCGCGCGGCTCCGCGAGCTGTTCGCCGATCCGCTACTCGTGCGTCAGGGCCGAACCATGGTGCTGACGCGTCGCGCCGAGGCGATGTTGGTACCTCTTTCGGATGCTCTTCTCTCTGTCGAACGCGCGGTTCAGTTGGGAATGGGTTTCGATGCGGCGACCTCGACCTGGTGCTCGCCGCCCATCTGGGATCCTCGGAAGGGCTCCGCAAGGAGACACTTCTAACCGACGACTACGTATGCCTCGTCCGGCGCGGACATCCGCTAGCGCGCCGCAAGCGAGTTCGAATCGACGACTATGCAGCACACGGTCACCTCGCCTACACACCGGTCGGGTTCGTACCCCCTCCGATGTCGGAAGCCGTTCCCGGCTTCGCCTCGACTTCAGGAATCCGCGCGTCGGTCCCGTATCTGCTCGCGCTTCCAGAGGTGGTCCGACGTACCGATTTGGTGGCGACGGTGCCCAGGCGCTTGCTTTGTGCGCCTATCGATCTCCGCGGCGTCGTTACACTCGAAGCGCCACGCGAGCTCCCGGCGGTCGTGGACTCGCTCTGGTGGCATCCTCGCTTCGATTCGGACCCGGCCCATCAGTGGTTGCGCGAGCGTATACACGAAGCTCTGGCCACGGTTTAGTGAGCTTGAAGTCGACCCGTCACGCTCTGCTGTCGTTTCACTACTTGGATGTGCTGGACGATATCGGGGCGCTTCATTAGAAGGTCGCTAAATCTGGCGGCTGGCATGCGCAGCACCAGCACCTCGCTCACAGCTTCGACGATCTTGGTGCCGGCAAGAGCACGGCCCTTGCGGACGCAGTGGAAGGGGACGGTTTTCGCTCCCTCACCCCCCGTTGGGCTGCCCCATTCGCAACGGACCACCACGTGCGGTTGGCCACGCCACGCACGCATCACCCGAGCCCGGAACGCTGAAGACGTCCATTCCATGGTCGAAGGTCTGCACGAAGATCTCGAGCTCGCCGTCGCCATCGAGGTCCCCCACGGTGGGCGCGGCGGGCGCCCCGTTTCCGTTTCCGTTGCTGCCTGGGTTCGGTAGCGCAATGTCGTGCAACAGGGTTCCATCTGCGGCGAGCACGAGGAGGTTCCCCGAGTCGGTGACGTCGGGTGCACCATAGGTGGCAAAGAGGACTTCGGGCGATCCGTCCTGGTTGAGGTCCGCGACCACCGGTTCTGACGCGTATACGACTTGGTGACCGTGTGTGTAGTTGAACCGCCACAAGCGCTGGGCATCCGCATCGTATGCGTAGAGGAAGCCGTCGTTGAGCGATACGAGGATCTCGGGGCGATCGTCGCCCTGGATATTTACGGTGACAGCCGCAGGAACTCCGCGCGGTGGGTACCAACCGTCGACCAAGATGGGGCGTTCGCCGCGCGGTAGATCTTCCCATCCGGACAGGCGCATCGCGGATCGCGAGCCATCTCCGTACGCTCCCTCGAGCACCATCAGCGCGTACGCTTGAGTTTCGTAGGGCTCATGCATCTCGACGTTGGGAATGCCGAGTACCTCGTTGTCGCCGTCGCCGTCGAGGTCGACGATGTTCGGCGGGGACGCGGTCCACTGCAGCCACTCGGCCCAGCTCGGGTGAGGCCATTCGCCGGTGTGATCATGATAGTGATCCGCTTCGACCTGTGGGTCCGCCCAGCGGATGAACTGTCCCCAAGTCAGGCGTTCGCCGGTGAAGTCCGAGCTGCGGTTCGTGAACCATGGAGCGCTGTCGATCGCGATGCCGTCATGGTTGAAGGCTTGGATGTGATGGTTGTCGTACGTTGCGATGATCTCCAGCTCGGGATCATCATCGATGTCCCCAATCGCGACGTTGAGACCGTAACAGCCAAACCCGTTGTGCCCCTGAAGGTTCCGATCTGCGTCGTTGCCTTCGCCCGAGCGGTTGTTGTATCGCGGCCACGCCGGTTGATGGCCACCGGCCGGTTGATAACTACGGCCGTCGACGTCGAAGACGAACACCTGTGCCCCGCCGTCTTCGGTGCTGGCGGTCTGCGTCGTCGTCGCCACGATTTCGATCAGTCCGTCTCCGTCGAGGTCTGCAGCGGCGAGGCCCCGTACTTCCGGTTGATTGTTCCCAGTGGTCGTATCGGCGACCCAGCGGCGATCGAGCGCGGACGAGTTTCCCGACCACGAGTAGGCCACCACCTGGTGTCCGCGACCCACGATGATCTCTTGTGAGCCGTCCCCCTCGAGGTCTACGACGACGTGTGGCGCATAGATGCGCCCGTCGTCGCCATCATCGGAGTCAGCCAGCAGCAGCCGTTCGCTGTCGAAGATGTACACCGAGTAGTACGCGGCGATCAGCTCGTTGCTGCCGTCCCCGTCGAGGTCCGCGATTACAGGCGAGGCATACCAGCTGGTTTGGCCTCGAAGGTTGGCGATGAAAACGGGCTCTTGCACCTCGCCCATAGGCTCCCCGGCCGTACAGATCGCGTTGCGCTCCCCTCCCGTGCTGCTGCCTCCCGCGCGCGGGCCGTCGTTGCTTCCGCTACTGCACGCCATCATCCCAACGAACGAAAGAAGGAGCGCGACTCTACGCGTACGTCCCCAGGTCTTCATCAATCCCCCGATTGCTACGAGCTCGAGAAAGCTCTCTGCTCATTGTAGTCGAGCCGCCATGCTTTGCCGTCGTTTCACTACTTGGATGTGCTGGACGATATCGGGGCGCTTCATTAGAAGGTCGCTAAATCTGGCGGCTGGCATGCGCAGCACCAGCACCTCGCTCACGGCTTCGACGATCTTGGTGCCGGCAAGAGCACGGCGCACTTCGAACAGGCCAGCGATCTGCCTTCGGGTCCTCTCGTCAAATGGCGTAAAAATTGGATTGGTGCGGAGCAGGGTGGCGACGAGGCGGCGGCTCAGAATCTCGAAGAGCACGTCGTCGAAGGGAGGATGTTGCCGGACCAGCCCGTCGAGAAGGAGCTTGCTGATTCGAAGTGCGCGAACCCGACCGCAGGCGATGACCTCCTCCCCTCGCCGTCCGACGGCATTGCCCTCGACCAGCACGTACAGAGCCTCCGCGCGGGTGTCGGCGGTAACCAGGCGCTGCCCGTCTTCCACGTCGATCAGCGTCGACTCCCTGATCAGGGCTTCTAGAATGTATCGCGGTACCTCGGCGAACAGCGGCATCGCGGGAAGCTGCGCGAGGGTCCGGGCGCTTGGACGCTGACTCATCAGGGACTCCCGCGGCGAAGGCCTTTGGAGGAGCTCGACATCAGTGAGGTCGAGTTTGATGTCCTCTGTCTTCTCGGGCTTCATGAAGCGAGTTTCGCCATCGCGGCAGCGCGAGCCACAAAGCCCTTGGCCGCGTAGAGCTCGACAGCACGCTCGTAGGCGAGCACCGCGTCGGCTTTTCGCCCAATCCGCTGCAGGAGGTCGCCCCGGCGGTGCGACCACCGCGGCTCGTCCGCTCGTTGTTTCTCGATCAGCTCGTAGAGATCGAGTGCCTCGTTCACTCGTTCGGCTTTGAGTGCTTTGCTGAGCTGGGCACGGAGATGCGTCGTCTTGCTCGGGCGTTTGAACATGCTTCCCCCCTGGAAGAAGAGACACAGCTCACCCTAACGGCTTATTCTCCCTACACCCAACTCGCGCCGGAGAGGTGTGCGCTGCATACCTGTATACATGATCCGTGTATGGGGCAAAACACGGCGGTTTCGCTTGATGCGGACCTCCTGCGGCGAACGCGCTAGTCTACGGCGACGGAGGAGGCCTCGATGGTTCCGGATGAGAGCATGGCGTACGCCATGGCGACTTGGGCTCGCTTTAACGCCGGTGTTTCCGATGATCTGCTTCGCGCCCTGTCGGCGGCGTTTGCGTTGGTGGCAGCCGCGGATGGTGCGCTTGCGGAATCGGAAGTCGACGAGTTTGTCGACTTGTTGCGAAGAAAAGCGGATGTCTTTGCCGGCATTGACTTTCACGAGCTCGAACGAGCCTTTCGGGACCTGACCGATTCGTTGATCGCTGACCCGGAACAGGGCCGGGTGCGCGCGTGCGACTGCATCGCTCGTATGAGGGGAGATGCCGACGGGTGCGAGCTCGTCCGCAGCGGTGCTGCCATAGCGGTCGCGGCGGATGGCCTCGTGCGGGCGCCGGAGCAAGCCGCCATGCAAGACATCTGCGCCGCCCTCGGCCTCGAAACCTCAACCTGATCAGGGGCGCGACCAAGAGGAAGCGCTGGGAGCGGAGTCGATCAGGTTGCCGCGCAGAGTGGTCACGCAGGTCCCTCGCAATTTCACGCGGTCGCCCGCAAGCTCCACTTGGAGCTCGCCGCCACGCATGGACAATTGCCGGGCAGCCATTTGCGTCTTGTCGAGGCGTTCGCCCCAGAACGGAGCGAGGCAGCAATGGGTCGAGCCGGTGACGGGATCCTCGTCGATGCCCATCCGTGGTGCGAAGAAGCGTGAGACGAAATCCACGTCGTCTTGCTCTGCCGCCGCGGTGATGATGATGCCGCGCGTTTCCACCGAACGCAGGGCGTCGAAGTTCGGGTTGCAGGCCTTCACCGCAGCCTCGTTGGCCAGCACCACGACGTAGTCGTCGATGTCGCGTCCCACCCACGATGCGGTGACGCTGAGGGAGTCGAGCAGGCCCGCCGGAGCTTCCACTTCGTCGGGAGGCTGTGCCGGAAAGTCCAGCTCGATGATCCGGCCGAGCGGGGCAGCGGTGAGCTCACCACTGAGCGTCGAGAAGCGCGCGACCTTGCGATGCTCCAGCCACCCTTCCTCCCAGAGCACGTGTGCAGTGGCGAGCGTGGCATGGCCGCACAGCCGAACCTCGCCCCCTGGCGTGAACCAGCGCAGGCGGAAGCCCCCGTCTTTCAGCGGCATACAGAACGCCGTCTCCGAATGCTTCATCTCGCGTGCGACCGATTGCATCCACGCGTCGGTGGTTGGCTCGGTGAGCACGCACACCGCCGCGGGGTTCCCGGCGAAGGCGAGGTGCGTGAACGCATCCACAACGGTCATGCGTTGTCCCATCGCTTGTACAGTTAGCACTTCCGGAGGTCGGTAGCGACCGCTTGCGTGTCCCCCTGTGTCAATCGACAATGGGGCAGGCGATATGTCCATGAAGACTCAAGAGCTACGTGACGGAACGAGGATGCCTGCGCTGGGCCTCGGGACTTGGAAATCAGAACCCGAGGCGGTCTACAAGGCAGTGCGTTCGGCCATCGAAGTCGGCTATCGGCACATCGACTGCGCCATTGTCGATTGACACAGCGGGACACGCAAGCGGTCGCTACCGACCTCC
>PVMK01128846.1_pt1 | contig 24031 bp, 22 predicted proteins | sample 1853481 | NCBI WGS metagenome assembly PVMK01 (sample SAMN08533507, study PRJNA380276) | Marine sediment metagenome, whole genome shotgun sequencing project. | reverse complement strand
GAACTATGAGAAAGTTGGGGCTACATTTAAACAGGGTGATTACACCTATTTTTATAAAAATGACGGCCTGCAAAATCAATTCGTTATTTATCGGTATAAAACCGGCGATGACCCTGATTCCGCCAAAGTTTTCCTGGATCCGAACACCTTTAAAGAAGATGGTACTATTTCATTGGGAGGTTTAAGTTTTTCAGAAAATGGAAAATTAGCAGCCTATTCTATTTCCGACGGAGGAAGTGACTGGAGAAAAGTATTAGTGATGAATACCGAAACCCAAGAGATCATTGAAGACACCATTCGAGACCTTAAGTTTAGTGGTGTTTCCTGGCTTAAAAATGATGGTTTCTATTACTCCAGCTATGACAAGCCTAAGGGTAGCGAGCTATCTGCCAAAACAGACCAACATAAAGTTTATTATCATAAGCTGGGAGATACCCAAGAAGAGGACGAATTGATCTTTGGAGGTACTCCAGCTGAAAAACATCGTTATGTTTATGCCGGTCCCACGGAGGATAATAAGTACTTGGTGCTTACTGCTAGTACGTCTACTTCAGGAAACAAATTATTCATTAAAGAAATGGAGGGCCTCAGCAGCAAATTCATTACTATTTTAGATCATACCAATACCGATTCATATATTATCGAAAACGTTGGCTCCAAACTATATATAGTTACCAATATGGATGCTCCTAATAGAAAAATTGTTACAGTAGATGCTTCGAATCCAACTCCCGAGAACTGGGTGGACTTTATCCCTGAAACTGAAAATGTATTAAGCCCGAGTACCGGAGGGGGCTATTTCTTCGCCGAATACATGGTGGATGCTGTTTCTAAAGTACTGCAATATGATTACGACGGTAAGTTAGTGCGCGAAGTAGAACTTCCGGGTATTGGTAGTGCCAATGGTTTCAGTACCAAGAAAGAAGAAAAAGAAATGTACTATTCCTTCACAAATTATGTAACACCGGAAAGCATTTACAAATACGATGTTGACAACGGCACCAGCGAATTATATCTCAAACCGGAAATAGATTTCAACCCTGACGACTACGAAAGCAATCAGGTGTTTTACACTTCCAAAGACGGTGCCAAGATTCCAATGATCATCACTCATAAGAAAGGTATTCAAATGGATGGAGACAATCCAACTATTTTATATGGATATGGCGGTTTCAATATAAGCATAACACCCAGATTCAGTATTGCAAATGCAGTGTGGATGGAGCAAGGTGGAATATATGCTGTGCCTAACTTACGTGGCGGCGGGGAGTATGGAAAAGAATGGCATGATGCAGGAACGCAAATGAAAAAACAAAATGTTTTTGACGACTTTATCGCAGCTGCAGAGTACCTCATCGATAACCATTACACTTCCAACGATTTCCTTGCGATTCGGGGTGGTTCTAATGGAGGATTATTGGTTGGTGCCACCATGATTCAACGCCCGGATTTGATGAAAGTAGCTTTGCCTGCTGTAGGAGTTCTTGATATGTTGCGCTATCACACATTTACTGCCGGTGCAGGTTGGTCCTACGACTATGGAACTGCCGAGCAAAGCAAGGAGATGTTTGAGTATTTAATGGGATACTCCCCTGTGCACAATGTAAAAGCCGGAACTAGTTATCCCGCCACACTAATAACCACAGGCGACCACGATGACCGAGTGGTCCCTGCGCATAGTTTTAAATTTGCAGCCGAATTACAGGAAAAACAGCTCGGAAATAATCCGGTATTGATCCGAATTGAAACGGATGCAGGCCACGGAGCAGGAACCCCGGTTACCAAAACGATCGAACAATACGTCGATATTTTTGGGTTTACACTGTATAATATGGGTTATGAGGTTTTGCCGGAAAAAGTAAATAGTGCGATAAAAGAGTGATTTCTTGATATTTTACATGGAAGTATTTTATTCTAAGTCACAGGTCATTCTTCCTTTAATTCAAATCTTCCGAAGTTCTTCATTTGCCGTATGATCCACTGTTTTCTCTTTTCTACATAATTGGTTCTTGGAGAGGCCTTATAATTTCTGGGATTTGGCAAAATAGCGGCTATAGCCGCAGCTTGGTGTTGTGAAAGCTCGTTGGCAGTTGTATTGAACCAATAACCAGCCGCTGCTTCAACGCCGAAAACCCCAGCACCCATCTCAATGCTATTTAGGTAGACTTCCAGGATTCGCTCTTTACTCCATATAGTTTCAATTAAAAAAGTAAAATAGGTCTCCAGTCCCTTTCGTAGCCAACTACGTCCGGGCCAAAGAAAAACATTCTTTGCCGTTTGTTGAGAAATGGTACTTCCTCCCTTTAGTGATTTTCGATTTTTATTGCTTTTGTATGCCTCTTCAATAGCTTTATAATCGAATCCCTTGTGATTCAAAAATTTTTGGTCCTCCGCGCAGATAACTGCAAGTTGAATCTCTTGTGAAATAAGCGAAAGGGGTACCCAATCATGTTTAGTCCGGTAGTTAGAATCTCCTTGTACCGAACGAATTGCCATCAGGGGAGTATATGGAACGGGAACATATTTGTAAAGAATGACCCATAAAACGCTTAGTCCAACGAACCAAAGTAGAGATTTGAAGATGAATTTGGCTATTCTCTTAGTCATTTTTAAATTCCATCGTGGTTTCAGGCCTGGCGCTATCAATCACCACCAAGTACGCATATTTAACGATGTCTACTCTAAAATTGTTGTTTGAACAATTTGTTGGCATCTAAAATAGAGCGATGGACAAGTCTTGTTTGAATATTTCGAATAATTGCTCAAAAAGAGCGATAATTGATCATTTATAGGTAAAAACAACACTGTTTTCATCAAAATCGGTAATAATTGATCAATTTTAAAGAATTTTTGAATTTATCACTTTGTCGTTATTTCGACATCAAATTTTTACACAAAAAGTCAAAAATTGATGGTTTTCAAAGATTAATGAATGAAAATAATGAGTTTTTGTTCAAAATCCAATCATTTTTGGTCCAAAACGTACATTTTTGGAATTTGGTGTTTATGGATTATTCAGTTGAAACGTTCATTCCTCTTCCGGTTCTTTCATTACCCAGCTGTCCATAAAAGCCGTAGTATAATTTCCTTTTACATAAGTTGGATCATCCATCAACTGACGATGGAACGGAATGGTTGTTTTTACACCTTCAATTACAAATTCATCAAGGGCACGCTTCATTTTAGAGATCGCTTCCTGACGTGTCTGAGCAGTCACAATAAGTTTTGCGATCATTGAGTCGTAATTAGGCGGAATAACATATCCGGCATAAACGTGGGTATCTAACCGAACTCCGTGGCCTCCCGGTGCATGAAGTGTTGTTATCTTTCCCGGTGATGGACGAAAATCATTGTAGGGATCCTCGGCGTTGATGCGGCATTCTATGGAATGCATGGAAGGAAAATAGTTCTTTCCTGAAATCGGTACTCCTGAAGCCACCTTGATCTGCTCTCGAACCAGATCATGGTCTACCACTTGTTCTGTAATAGGATGTTCTACCTGAATACGGGTATTCATTTCCATGAAGTAGAAATTACGTTTTTTGTCCACTAAAAATTCAACGGTCCCGGCACCCTCGTATTTGATATATTCCGCAGCTTTCACTGCAGCATTCCCCATTTCTTGTCGAAGTTTTTTGGTCATAAACGGACTCGGGGTCTCTTCTGTCAATTTTTGATGACGTCGCTGTATAGAGCAATCTCTTTCACTTAAGTGACAGGCCTTGCCACTACTGTCTCCAACAATTTGTATTTCGATATGGCGCGGCTCTACTATGAGTTTTTCCATATACATATCATCATTGCCAAAAGCTGCCTTGCTCTCTTGTCGGGCCGATTCCCAGGCCTCTTCAAGCTCTTCCTCCTTTGCTACAGCACGCATACCTTTTCCACCACCACCTGCACTTGCTTTGAGCATAACCGGATATCCGGTTTTCTTAGCGACTTTCACACACGCTTTAAAGTCTGGAATTATCCCTTCACTTCCGGGGACACAGGGCACGCCCGCTGCGATCATGGTAGATTTGGCTGAAGCCTTGTCTCCCATACTGTTGATCATTTCTGCAGATGCTCCAATAAATTTTATATTGTGTTCTTCACAGATCTTAGAGAATTTAGCATTTTCAGATAGAAACCCATATCCAGGGTGAATGGCATCCGCATTGGTGATCTCGGCAGCCGCAATGATGCTTGAAATCTTTAAATAGCTCTCATTACTGGGCGGTGGGCCAATACAAACGGCCTCATCTGCAAAACGAACATGAAGACTCTCTTCATCCGCAGTGGAGTATACTGCTACCGTTTGAATTCCCATCTCTTTGCAGGTACGAATGATACGAAGTGCAATTTCCCCCCTATTGGCAATTAATATCTTTTTAAACATGATTTTCAGTTTAACACTTCACAACCAACTTCCTCGTTTTGAAATTTGGTCCCTTGAAAACAGGGATAGAAGTTTAGGGTTTGAAATTAAGATGGATCTATTAAAAATAATGGCTGGTCGAACTCTACCGGTGAAGAATCATCCACTAAAACTTTTACAATTTTACCTGAAACTTCACTTTCAATTTCATTAAAGAGTTTCATCGCTTCAATCACACAAAGCACATCACCAACTCCTACAATGTCGCCAACTTCTATGAAAACAGGCTTGTCTGGCGATGATTTTCTATAGAATGTACCAATAATTGGTGATTTGATGGTGACATATTTTGAATCGTCTTCTGCTGGAACAGCAGATTCTTCAACCGGTGTAACCGGTGTTTCCGCTACAGGTGCTCCGGCTACAACAGGTTGTTGTGTTGGCGCCATGTTAGGAAGTTGTTGAATATTAGTTGTATCTCCCTTTCCTTCTGCTCCTGTTCGAATGGTGATTTTCACATCCCCCATTTCCAGCTTCACTTCGCTGACGCCAGATTTTGCTACAAACTTGATCAGGTTTTGAATTTCTTTTAGTTCCATATGTTAGTCTTTAGTTGGTCATTTTATATTCCATTATATGCCCATTTCAAATAAATGGCTCCCCAGGTAAATCCTCCGCCAAAAGCAGAAAAAATGAGATTGTCTCCTATTTTAAGTTTCTTTTCATAATCGTTCAAGCACAATGGCAAGGTGGCAGAAGTTGTATTTCCGTATTTATGAATGTTTGTCATTACCTTCTCTTTCGGAAGATTCATTCTCTTGGCGGTAGCATCTATAATTCTCTTATTAGCTTGATGTGGAACTAACCAATTTACATCTTTGTCGGACAATTCATTGCGTTTCATGATCATCTCACTCACATCAGCCATATTAGAAACTGCCAATTTAAAAATGGTCCTTCCTTCTTGGACAACAAAATGTTGCTTATTAGCCACAGTCTCAGCACTAGCGGGTAAAATAGAGCCTCCCGCATCTATTCGTAAGAACGGTCTTCCGGCACCATCGGTATGCAATATTTCATCTTGAACGCCCAACCTCTCATAGTTAGGCTCAAACAGCACCGCTCCACCTCCATCACCAAAAATGATGCAAGTCGATCGGTCTTCATAATCGATAATGGACGACATTTTATCGGCTCCTATCAATAGTACCTTTTTGTAATGACCGGATTCGATGTATTTAGCAGCGGTTGACATTCCGAATAAAAAACTGGAACAGGCCGCCACAAGGTCAAATGAAAAAGCATTTACAGCGCCTATTTCGGTGGCCACATAAACGCCTGTTACCGCAACCGGCATATCCGGTGTGGCAGTTGCCATGATCACCATGTCGATATCTTTCGGATCTGTGTTGCTTTTTTTAAGAAGGTCCTCAGCTGCTTGAATCGCCAGATAGGAAGTTCCTTTACCCTTTTCTTTTAAAATTCTACGTTCTTTGATCCCGGTTCGAGCAGTGATCCATTCGTCATTGGTATCCACCATGGTCTCCAAAATTTGGTTGGTGAGAACATAATCCGGGACGTATCCCCCTACAGCCGTAATCGCCGCTGTGATTTTACTCATAAAATTGAATTAAAATTCACTGAAAATGGTCAAAATCCTTTAAAATGGAGTGAAAAGTACTAATTTTTAATCAAAAACAGCTCAAAAATCGCTTTTTTTGATTTTTAAGAAATTCTATTAAAAAAACCCTCACATCCAAAATTTTTGGATAGTGAGAGTCAATAAATTTTATGTGCTTCCGCTTAGGCCTCTACTTCTTCGGTTCCGTCAATTACAACTTGACCTCTGTAGTACAATTTTCCTTCGTGCCAGTGCGCTCTATGATAAAGATGAGCTTCGCCAGTTGTTGGATCTGTTGCGATTTGCTGTGGGGTGGCTTTGTAATGAGTTCTTCTTTTATCTCTTCTGGTTTTTGAGATCTTTCTTTTAGGATGTGCCATTACTTATTATTATTTATCCGTTAATAGTTTTTTTAAATCGTCCCATCGTGGATCTGTTGATTCCTCTTCGGTTTCAGCTTCCAGCTTTGGGCTTAATTCTTCAAGTTTTTCAAGTATTTCGCTTTTCAATGTACCGTCTTCAATTCCCGGGTGAACTCTACGTGTAGGCATGGCCAATACGATAGATTCATATATATATTGCTGAATGTTAATTTCATGACTTCCATGTGGAAGAATCAATATGTCCTCATTTTCGTCATTGAATTCCTCCCCAAAATTTACCACAAAATGATAGTGGCCATCAACCTTTTGGTTAAAGGGCTCGTTGGTCGTATCACAATTAACATTTACACTTCCCTTAAAAGAAAGGGAAAACTCTAGTAAAGTGGCCTTCTTGTTCAGCAATAATCCGAGGTGAATATTCGCATTATTGAATTCATCATACTCAAAATGCTCAAAGAACGTATTATCTATTTTAAAATTGTAAGTGTGCTCTCCAACCTTTAATCCTACAAAAGGAATAGTAAATTCTTTCAGTTCCTCCATAATCACACCAAATTTTATACTATAGCCTTACGAATAAGGCGGCTGCAAAGATAAAAAATATTTTAATACTCTTATTCGAATTATGAATTCTTTTTAGTCACGGGGTTTTTCCGATTTGTTCTCAACGGTTTCTCCGAATAAAACTGGTATTCAGCGCGTTTTCTATAAATGCTGATGGCTTGAAAAACTGCCTCCTTGAAGGAGTCTGAATTAGCGACATTCTTCCCCGCAACATCATAGGCAGTTCCGTGATCCGGAGAAGTACGGATCCTTTTTAATCCTGCTGTATAATTAACTCCATTTCCAAATGCCAGGGTTTTAAAAGGGATCAGCCCCTGATCATGATAAGAGGCAATTATTACATCAAAATGTTTATAATTTCCGGAACCGAAAAAGCTATCGGCCGCATAGGGCCCCATCACTACTTTGCCATTATTTCTGATGTTATCCAGCGCAGGCCTTACTACTGTGTCATCTTCATTTCCTATTACACCTTTATCCCCGGTATGCGGATTAATCCCCAATACAGCGATCTTCGGTTTTGCAATTCCGAAATCTTCTATCAATGTCTTATGGATTATCTTGATCTTTTTATCAATAAGCTCCCGGGTTATTATCCTCGCAACGTCCTTAACTGCAACATGGTCTGTTAATAAACCAACTTTGAGCTCATCAGAGATCATCAACATCATGCTGTCCCCTTGCAGTTCTTTGGCGAGATAATCGGTATGCCCCGGAAAGTTGAAACTATCGGATTGTACATTGCTTTTGTTAATCGGCGCGGTTACCAGAACATCTATGGTTTCGTTTTTCAATGCTGCAACCGCCGCTTCCAACGATTTAACGGCATAGGCTCCAATGGTTGCGTCCTCTGTTCCGAAGGAAATCTCAACAGGCTCATTCCACACGTTTAGCACGTTGATCTTCTTATGAATAATCTCGTCAAGACTATCGATACCATGAAGGCCTATTTCCATCTCATAGGCTTTTTTAAAAAATGACATCAGTTTTACTGAAGCAAAAATTACAGGGGTACAAAACTCAAGCATCCGGCTGTCCTGAAAGGATTTCAAAACCACTTCACTCCCAATTCCGTTTAAATCGCCAATGGAAATTCCTACGACAATTTTTTCGTTTTTACTCATCCTCTAACTACTGCTTTTATTATTGTTATTTTTGTACAACAAATGTAACAAATTGAATTCATGTTTACAGGAATTATAGAGACTATTGGAGAAATTGTAGCCCTGGATAAGGAGGGTGAAAATCTGCATATAAAAGTAAAAAGCCGTCTTGCCCAAGATTTAAAAATAGATCAGAGTATAGCTCATAATGGAGTTTGCCTAACGGTTGTTGAAATAGATGAAGGAATTCATATTGTCACTGCCATCAGGGAAACGTTGGACAAAACCAATATGGGTGAACTCCAGATTGGTCAAGGAATAAATCTGGAACGCGCCATGAAATTGGGTGATCGTCTTGACGGACATATAGTTCAAGGCCATGTGGATCAAAAAGGAGTGTGTAAAACCATCGAAGAAATGGATGGCAGCTGGGTTTTTAGCTTTTCTTATGACGATTCCTATGATAATGTAACTATTGAAAAAGGATCAATTACCATAGATGGCGTAAGCTTGACCGTCATTAATTCAAAGAAAGGCGAGTTTAGTGTTGCAATTATCCCATATACCTATGAAAACACGAATTTTAGCCAATTTAAGATCGGAGTAACTGTTAACTTAGAATTTGATGTTATAGGAAAGTACTTAAAAAGGCTTAGTCAAGGATATTTTTAGCCTTATTTTTCCGTAAAATCACGTATCCACCATAGATCAGCCCGGCTATAACAAGCATTAAAATATTGCTGTCGATAAACAATTCCGGGGGTGTTCTTTGGGGTGGAGGGGGTGGGCCTGACCCAGCCGTATAGGACTGACCAAGCATAATGACACCGTTAAAGAAAACAAGTGCAAAGGCTAATATAGTTACGATTTGGGATCGCATAAGCAAGGGCTAAAGTAATAATTTTTTTTTAACAACAAAGAATTAATCAAGTTATCAGAAATTTATTAACTGATTTATAGGTAAAAAATTGTCCATTTTAATAAAACTTCTGATGCCTGCCTAACCTTTTTTACCGCATCTAAACAATAGCTTCTTTCATTAATCAAAAAGACTGTTTTCTGCGTATATCTCAGGAATTTAAACAAAATCCCGGTGTTTTCAGTTTTCTGTGGTCCCACTTGGGCTCGAACCAAGGACCCCCTGATTATGAGTCAGGTGCTCTAACCAGCTGAGCTATGGGACCGATTGTATTTCTCTTTTATCCATTCTTTGCCAAATCCGCTCTTTAAATACTTCTCTCTTCTTCTTGCGGATTCTCTGTTTGGTAACGTTTCGTCCTTTGCTCCTTGTCACCCGAACCGCTCCGTAAGGACGGGTATAGGGCCAAAAATAGTTTGCAAAGTTATAACACTTTATAAGCTTAGCAAAACTATTCATCATTTATATCTTGGCAAAGCTCTACCAATACACCATGCGCTGATTTTGGATGTAAAAAAACCACCCACTTATTATCTGCTCCACGTTTGGGTGCTTCGTTTAAAACTATAAAGCCTTCTTTTGTGAGTCGTTTAATTTCGGCCTTTATGTCCTCTACCGCAAAAGCAACGTGATGAAGTCCTTCTCCTCTTTTTTCTATAAACTTTGCGATGGGACTGTCCTTATCAGTGGCCTCCAATAGTTCAATTTTACTCTCTCCACATCTAAAAAAGGAGGTAGTCACATTTTCGCTTTCTACATTTTCCGTCTTGTAATGTTCATAGCCTAACAAGCTTTTGTATATCTCATTTGCCGTTTTGATGTCTTTTACCGCGATACCTATATGTTCTATTTTGTTCATAGCCTGCCGGGCATTGCCCATAACTTTTAAATTCGTCTCTTTGTTTTTTCAAAAGTACTAAAACCAAAGCGTATCCTTTTCGGCTCAATACTATTAATTATAGTATTTTTGTATCATGGTTGAAAGCTACAGGCAGAAAAAAATTGCGGGAGTCTTACAAAAAGACCTGGCAATTGTTCTTCAAAATATGCTGCGAGAAGCAGGGCGGCAGGGAATCATAATCTCTGTGTCCAAAGTTTCTGTGACTGTGGATCTTTCTTTGGCAAAGGTTCATACCAGTATATTCCCGGCAGATAAAGCCATCGATATGGTCGCAGAACTCAATGCGATAAAACCAAGAATAAAACATCAAATTGCCTTACTAACAAAGAACCAACTACGCAAAATGCCCGACCTTCGCTTTTACAACGACGATTCTCTTGAGTATATCAATAGAATCGAATCAGCGGTTAAAGGAGAAGAAGACCCCTTAAAAAATCCCGATCTATTACCCAAACGGAAAAAGAACTAATCCTTGAGGTTTCCTCTCTACATAGCGAAGCGGTATCTGTTTTCCAAAAGCAATAAAAACGCCGTCAATATCATTTCCGGAATTGCAGTTGTGGCGGTTGTTATTGGGTCCATGGCTCTTTTTATTGTGCTTTCGGGCTTTGCCGGATTGAAGGACTTTGCGCTCGAGTTTACAAATGTCTTTGATAGTGACCTTAAGATCACGCCTGCCAAAGGCAAAACACTCACCTTATCTGCAGCACAATTCAACAAACTTCAAAAAATTGAAGGAGTCGAAGCAGTCTCACAAATTGTTGAAGAGCGAGTATTTCTTCAATACAAAGGAAAGAACCACATCGCCTTTATTAAAGGTGTAGACCAGAATTATAAAAGAATTACCCCCATTGACAGCCTTTTGTTTATCGGTGACTGGATGTTGCCGGATCAGGATGAGGTAGTAACGGGATTCGGGATTTCCAACAAACTTTCTCTTCCGCCAAGAGACTATGGTAACTTGCTTGAAATTTATGTCCCAAAACCGGGGAAAGGACAGCTCAACATAATTGACCCATCTTCTGCCTTTACCAAACGCAAGGTTGTAGCCTCCGGGGTGTATGAGATCAATGAAGAACTGAATAGCAAGTATGTTTTTTCCGAAGTTTCTTTTGCCCGTGAACTATTAGGCCTTGACTCTACCCAGGTCTCCGCTCTGGAGTTTAAATTGATGCCTGCTGCTTCCGAAGATAACATCTCTGCACAATTAACGGGTATTTTCTCCGAAGAGATCATTATCAAAAACCGTATTCAGCAAAATGATGCCCTATATAAAATGTTAAACGCTGAAAATTTGTTCACTTATCTTTTTGTAAGCCTTATTGCTGCCATTGCTATTTTCAATCTTGGTGGGACCATCCTTATGGTCATCTTAGAAAAACGGGGTAACATTCGAACTTTGTTCTTTATGGGGTTGACGATCAAAGAAATTCGTAAAATTTTCTTTTACAATGGAATGCTGATGACCTTAATTGGGGTTTCCTTTGGGCTCCTTTTAGGCTCCATCGCTGTTATCTTACAGCAGCAAATTGGGTTTGTTCCTATTACACCCTCGTTGCCATATCCGGTACAATACAAGCTTCTTAACCTTCTTATCGTATTTGTGACAATTTGCGGCCTTGGATGGGTTGCTTCCAAAATGGCCTCGTTACGTGTTACCGAAAAATTACTTTCCTAAACAAATTGAAAATTCCTAAAGGTGTCCAGAACCTCATCAAAAACTGCAAAAACTGCAGCCGAATCATCACTGGTCACCATTTTCATTCTGTATTGTTTGAAGTCCGGGATACCTTTAAAGTAATTGGTGTAATGACGACGGGTTTCAAAAACGCCTAGTTTTTCGCCTTTCCAGTCAATCGCCATTTGTAAATGACGACGCGCAGCTTTAACCCGTTCTGACATAGTTGGAACGGCACATTTTTCTCCCGTTTTAAGATAGTGCTTCACTTCATTAAAAAACCAGGGATATCCTATACTGGCCCGGCCGATCATCGCTCCATCCAACCCGTATTTATCACGCATCTCTTTAGCGCGTTCGGGGGTATTAACATCCCCGTTCCCGAACACAGGAATATGCATACGTTGATTGTTTTTTACCTCTGCGATCGGCGCCCAATCAGCATCACCCTTATACATTTGAGCCCGTGTCCGTCCATGGATAGATATCGCTTTACAGCCCACGTCTTGTAATCTTTCAGCAACTTCCTTGATCCTAATTGAGTTGTGATCCCAACCCAATCGGGTTTTAACGGTGATAGGCAGTTTGGTGTGTTTTACCATCGCTTCGGTCAATGAAACCATCAGATCGATATCCTTTAAAATTCCGGCGCCGGCGCCTTTACTTACCACTTTTTTAACAGGACAGCCAAAGTTGATATCGATAATGTCCGGACCACTAGCCTCGACAATTTCGACGCTTTTCAGCATTGATTCCAAAACAGCACCAAATATTTGAATCCCCACGGGTCGTTCTTTCTCGTAGATATCCAGTTTCATAACACTTTTTGCGGCGTCGCGGATCAAACCCTCACTTGAAATAAACTCAGTATACACAACATCCGCCCCTTGCTCCTTACAAAGCGCACGAAAGGGGGGATCGCTCACATCTTCCATTGGGGCGAGTAATAACGGGAAGTTTCCAACATCTATATCTCCTATCTTTGCCATGTGGTACAAAAATAATGATAAAACGATGATTGTACTATTTGTCCTCTAAAAACTGTCTTTTTAAGGTATCTTTGCATTCTAATTGTTTCCGCTGCTAATAAATCTGTGGTGGAAACGACGGGAGAATCGCTATGAAGAACATTCGCAATTTTTGCATTATCGCTCATATAGATCACGGAAAGAGTACTCTGGCAGATCGTCTTTTGGACATTACAGGCACTGTGACCGAGCGGGAGGCGCAAGCACAATTGCTCGACAATATGGATTTAGAGCGTGAACGTGGAATTACCATTAAAAGTCATGCTATCCAAATGGAGTACTCGTATAAGGGTGAAGATTATATTCTGAATCTGATCGACACGCCAGGTCACGTAGATTTCTCATATGAAGTTTCACGGTCTATCGCAGCATGTGAAGGGGCGTTACTTGTGGTTGATGCGGCACAAAGTATTCAGGCACAGACCATATCTAACCTATACTTGGCGCTTGAAAACGATCTAACGATTATTCCCATACTGAACAAAGTGGATCTTCCTTCTGCCAATCCCGAAGAGGTGACAGATGATATCGTTGATCTATTGGGCTGTGATGCCGAAGAAGTTATTCCCGCAAGTGCAAAAACAGGTGAGGGGATAGAAGAGATCCTCACTGCAATTATCGATCGAATCCCTGCGCCAAAAGGAGAGCAGGATGCTCCGTTACAGGCTCTGATTTTTGATTCGGTATACAATTCTTTTCGAGGTATAGAAACCTATTTTAGAGTATTGCATGGGTCGATCAGCAAAGGCCAAAATATTAAGTTTATGGCGACCGGTAAATCTTATTTCGCCGATGAAGTGGGAACTCTGAAGCTCGAACAGGTGCCTAAGAAAACCATAAAAACGGAGACGTTGGTTACCTGATCACCGGAATTAAGGAGGCGAAGGAAGTAAAAGTGGGCGACACCATAACCGACAACAAAACCCCTACTACCAATATGATCGAAGGCTTTGAAGACGTTAAGCCTATGGTGTTCGCGGGAATTTATCCTATTGATAACGATGATTATGAAGAGCTTCGGTCGTCTATGGAAAAACTACAATTAAACGATGCGTCCCTGGTGTTCATCCCCGAAAGCTCCGCAGCTCTTGGTTTCGGCTTTCGTTGTGGATTTTTAGGAATGTTGCATTTGGAGATCATTCAAGAACGTCTGGAGCGTGAGTTCGACATGACAGTCATTACAACGGTTCCAAACGTTTCGTACCATGCCTATACCAATGCGGAGCCCGATAAATTAATTTTAGTCAACAACCCAACCGATCTGCCAGACCCCTCCAGACTGAATAGAATGGAAGAGCCCTACATTAAGGCTGCGATCATCACCAAGTCCGACTTTATTGGGCCTATTATGTCTTTGTGTATTGATAAACGAGGGCAAATTACCAACCAGACCTATTTAACTCCTGAGCGTGTTGAGCTAACCTTCGATATGCCCTTGGCTGAAATTGTATTCGATTTTTACGATCGCTTAAAAACGGTTTCTAAAGGATATGCCTCCTTTGATTATTCACCCATTGGAATGCGTGAATCAAAATTGGTCAAGATGGACGTATTATTAAATGGAAAGATCGTCGATGCGCTCTCCGCATTATTGTATAAGGACAATGCTTACGATATCGGCAAGAAAATGTGTGAAAAACTTCGAAAGTTAATCCCACGGCAACAATTCGACATCCCTATTCAGGCCGCTATTGGCGCGAAGATCATATCCCGTGAAACGGTCAAAGCCTTGCGTAAAGACGTGACGGCCAAATGTTATGGTGGAGATATATCCCGTAAACGTAAATTGTTGGAAAAACAAAAGAAAGGAAAGAAACGGATGCGCCAGGTGGGAAATGTTGAAATTCCGCAGGAAGCTTTTATGGCGGTATTAAAGTTAAATGATTAGATCCCGCAGTTGGTTCCGGTCGCTTCCAGATCGGCTAAATATAAATCGTAATCCGTTCCCGTATCCTGGCCATTGACCGAGGCATTGCCATTACTTTCACGACATAATTCAAAGGTTGGTGTCTGGTCACTACTGCAATTGGTACAAGTTTTGGAGTCATCTTTTTTACAGGAAAAAAGACTTGCAAAGCATAGTATACAAAGGGCTAAATAAGTAGGTCTCATCTATTTATATTTGTTATTTATTCAGAATCAATTATTTGGATACAAGGCTTCTGCATCCAGAGGTTTGCCAAGGTATACCAATTTAAATCCTTTCTCAACATGAGCCACTTCTTTGTTATAGGACGAAATGATCTGTAATTTTCCATCCGTGTCCTTCAAAAATAAAGGGATGCTGTCCTTGTCTTTATTTGTCCGATCAATAATGGTGTTATAATGTTCCTTATCCTGAAGTTTCAGCTCCAGAATTGCCGGAAAATTAGTCACCACTTTATTCACCGATGCAAAATCGTCTATATGAGAAAACAGTCCTTGCTCAGGATTATTGTTTGGGTCTTTCATTTCTTCGGAAGTAATTAATCGGAAGGCTCCATTTTCTCCGAACTGCTTTTTAAATTTATTGATCGCGTACTTATTGATTTCCTTATTTTCTGTAAGCGACATCAAATATCCCACATCATTCAACTCAATATTATCTTCCAAAGTATCTGAATATATATTCGCCGTAAGCGCCTCAATCCCTAATTCTTTTGCTCTTTTAATATTACTTTCATTACTGTCGATAAGCACGACATGCCGGCCATTATTTTTTAGGTACTCTCCTATCAATCTAGGGAGCCTGGAAGCTCCCACTATAAGTATGCCTTCAGATTTTTTAAGGAAAACACCAACAAGTTTGGCAAAAAGGCGGGCGGTAGTCGCATTTAACAAGACCGTTGTTAGTACGACCGCAAACACCAAAGGAGTGATATATTCGGCGCCGGGAACTCCTTCTAGTGCGAGTTTTGTTCCAAAGAGAGAGGCGATCCCTGCGGCTACTATCCCGCGAGGACCCACCCAGCTAATAAATATTTTTTCCTTGAACTCTAACTTCGATCTGTTGGTGCTTAGGAACACTCCCAATGGCCGGATCATAAAAATTATGATTGCGATAAGTACCAACGTTCTCCAATTATATATGAGCAGCATCTCTTTCATATTGATATTCGCGGCAAGCAAAATAAAAAGGATGGAGATAAGCAACACACTTAAGGATTCTTTAAAATATAACAACTCCTCTAAATATCCGGATTTGGTATTTCCAAGCACCATTCCCATGACAACCACAGCTAGTAAGCCAGACTCATGCGCAAATGAATGGGACAACACAAAAACACCAATTACGCATGCCAATGCAAAGACATTCAACAAATAACGCGGGATCCAATTTCTAACAATCATGAAATTAAGTGCATGAGCAAAGGTGAACCCGAAGGTAGCCCCAAACAGAACGATCTTCCCAAACTCTATCAATGCCGTTTTCGTAAACTCTCCTCCCTGATCAACACTTATAAACTCGAAAACCAAAACCGCAACCAAAGCGCCAATAGGGTCTATGAGAATTCCTTCCCATTTAAGTATGGTGGAAACATCTTTTTTTAGCGGAATGTTCCTCAAAATAGGAGTAATTACTGTTGGTCCTGTTACAATGATCAATGCGGAAAATAAAAACGATATCTCCCAGTTCAAATTAAATACATAGTGCGCCGCAACCGCCGCGCTAAAAAATGTAACCGTGGAGCCCAGTGTTATCAGTTTGGTAATTACGGGCCTACATTTTTTATTTCTGTAGTTTTGAGTGTTAGTCCCCCTTCGAAAAGGATGATGCTAATAGCAAGTGAAACAAAATAAAACAGCCCATCACCTGCAAAAAGTCCTTTTTCACCATTCCAGGTGGGCTCTATCCATTTGTTTCCGTCCTCGCTCAAGTATTCAGCCGCAATTGGCCCTACCAAGAGCCCAATCAGTATCAAAGGTAAAATAGCCGGAATTTTAAGTCGCCATGCAACCCATTGCGCTAATATTCCCAGAATGATGATTCCACCTAACTCGAGCATCGCTTAAATTTTGCGTTAAATTACTAATTAATAGCCAAGGTTTTGAATGTTATATTGCTCATTATTTTAATTAATGTTGTGCTGCCTAAAATGGTTTTATATATTTAAAGAGAATTAAAAGACAACTAACTCTAAATGGACGCCCAATTTATTATTCTTTTATTAGGTTTTGCTTTGGTAGCCATTGCCGGTCACGAAATAGCCAAGGTATTTCAAAAGATCAAATTTCCACTAATAACGGGCCTGATCATTACCGGGATCATAGCGGGGTCTTCTGTTTTAAATTTTATTCCCTCAGATTCACTTCCAAAACTTAATTTCTTAAATGACATTGCATTAGCAATTATCGCTTTTTCTGCAGGTTCAGAATTATACCTCAAAGAACTGAGAAGCAGGCTTAACAGCATCAAGTGGATGACAATCGGACAATTGGTGATTACGTTTGTCCTGAGCTCGGTGGTAATTTATTATGTTGCTTCATATATTCCTTTTATGGCAGAGTTATCCACTGGGGTTAAGATTATAATTTCGGTATTGTTTGGGGTGATTTTTGTGGCTCGTTCTCCATCATCTGCCATCGCTGTTATAAATGAATTACGGGCTAATGGACCCTTTACTAAAACATCTTTAGGAGTTACCGTTTTAAAGGATGTTTTGGTAATAATTCTTTTTGCCATCTGTTTTGCAGTCGCAAAAGCCATAATTAATGGTGAAGAACTCGGGTTTAATTTTTTGCTTTTTTTACTTATCGAATTAGTCCTGTCATTTGGGCTTGGATTATTGCTGGGTAAAATTATACAGGCATTCTTATCTTTAAAAATTAACAGGCATATTAAAGGTGTGCTCATTATCCTATTGGGTTATGGCGTTTATTTATTAGCCTCCTTTGTCAAGGCAAATACAGAAAATATCTTTGATCATGAAGTCATATTAGAGCCTTTGCTCATCTGTATAATAGGAAGTTTTTATATTACCAATTACAGTAAAAACAGAATAGAATTTGTTGAGCTCCTAAATGATATAAGTCCGACAATCTATATCATTTTCTTTACCCTTACCGGCGCATCATTGTCATTACAAACCCTGCTTCAAGTATTTTGGGTTGCTATTGCTCTTTTCGGTCTTCGAATTTTCACACTGATTATTGGAGGGGCCTTTGGTGTGATCGCTGCCAAAGACAATAATAAGTATCTTCTTATTTCGTGGATGCCCTATGTGACTCAGGCCGGGGTCGCCTTAGGTTTAACAACCTTAATTGCCGCCGAATTCCCTACATGGGGTTATGAATTCCAAACTATAATAATTGCCATAATAGTAATTAACCAACTAGTTGGGCCACCTTTGTTTAAATTGGCGATAAACTATGTGGGAGAAAGTCATTTAAAGCACAAAAAGCCTGAATATGACGGAGTAAGAGATGCTGTTATATTTGGTTTGGAAAGCCAATCAATTGCACTTGCGCAGTCGTTAAAACAACATGGCTGGACTCCAAAGATCGTCTCTATTTCAAACGAAGTTCATGCAAATAATAACGACTTTGAAGTTGTATCGATAGATGATATTTCATTGAGCTCTTTTAAAGCAATACGGCTGGAAAACGCCGATGTAATAGTTTGCCTGGTGTCGGATCAAGAAAACTACAAGATATCGGAACTCGTTTACGAACATATAGGAACAAAAGATATTATTGTTCGTTATAATGGTACCAGGTCATTTTTACCGAAATTCAATGAATTGGGTGTTCGACTAATAGACCCTTCATTGGCAATGATCAATCTGCTTGACCATTTCGTACGATCCCCTAACGCTACTTCCATATTACTTGGATTAGATGCGTCACAAGATTCGATAGATGTCGAAATTAGAAATAAAGACATTCATGGAATGACCTTACGCGATCTACGCTTCCCAACCGATGTTATCGTACTCTCTGTTCTGCGCAAAGGGCAAATTATTATATCCCATGGGTATACCAGGCTGCGTCTGGGTGATATAGTGACCCTGGTTGGGACAAAAGAAAGCGTGGAAAACGTTCGCTTCAAACTGGAGTCTTAATAAATTCCCAAGGCTTTGGTCGTCTTCTCTCCATTTCATTACTTTGCAGGCTTATGCAGTTATATCCTATTGAAGCGGGAAACTTTAAACTAGATGGTGGCGCCATGTTTGGCGTAGTGCCCAAGTCGTTGTGGTCGCTAACCAATCCCGCCGACAGCAATAATATGATAGATATTGCCGCCCGTTGTTTGCTTATTGAAGATGGCGATAGGCTCATTTTGATCGATACCGGAATGGGGAATAAGCAGAGCGATAAATTTTTTGGGTATTACTTTCGGTGGGGAGATCATAATCTGGACGATTCATTAAAAAAGCACGGGTTTCATCGTAACGATATAACTGATGTTTTTATGACTCATCTCCACTTTGACCATTGTGGTGGAAGTGTACAACGGAACAAAGAACACACCGGCTATGAACCGGCATTTAAGAATGCCAACTTTTGGAGCAACGAAAGACATTGGAACTGGGCAACACAGCCTAACCGAAGAGAAAAGGCCTCTTTTCTGACAGAAAATATACTTCCTATGCAAGAAAGCGGTCAATTAAAATTCGTTGAAGATCCTGTTGTGGACTTTTCAGACGCCAATGAATTAAATTTTGGCATTTTATTTGTAGATGGCCATACCGAAAAACAAATGATCCCTCATATTAAAATTCAGGACAAAACCTTGGTTTTTATGGCCGATTTAGTGCCCACCGCCGGGCATTTACCCGTACCTTTTATAATGGGATATGACACAAGACCATTATTGACCCTGCCTGAAAAAGAGAAATTTCTTCTCGCTGCAGCAGACCATAAATATTACCTATTTTTAGAGCACGATGCTCACAACCAAATAATTACCGTAAAGCATACTGAAAAAGGTGTTCGCCTGGATGAGAGCTTTGCCTTTAATGAACTTTTTAATTAAAATTATAATGATGAAAATTTTGAAATCCTCTCTTTTAGTAGTTGCGGCAGTGGCTGCCTTAACCAGTTGTGGTGGTGCAGCCTCCATTGTTTCAACTCCTATAGAAAATATTGATTCCCTTCCTCTTAAAGCAGCGTCCGTAAGCGATGCTCAATTAAAAGTCTGGGGGGCCACCGATCTATTGTCAGACACCATCCCGGGGATGAGTGTTGATAAAGCTTATAATGAACTTATAAAAGGGCGAAAAGGCAAAACGGTCATCGTTGCTGTCATCGACAGCGGTGTGGATATAGAGCACGAAGACCTGAAGGGTGTTATCTGGACCAATAAAGGGGAAACTCCCGGAAATGGAAAAGACGACGATAAAAACGGATATGTTGACGATGTTCATGGCTGGAACTTTTTAGGGGATATCGTGGAAGAGAACATGGAGTATGTTCGATATATGAAAAAACTAGGGCCTAAGTTTAAAGGGCAAGATGAGTCTTCTATAAGCGTGACAGACCGTGCCGATTATGAACTCTATCAAAAAGCCAAAGCAGAATATGATAAAGAAGTGGCGGAAGCTAATGGTATAGTAGATAGATACGGGCAAATTTTGAGTCAGTTAGCGTCGGCACATAAGGCTATTTCCGAAAAATTAGGCAAAGAGGATTACTCTCAAAAAGATCTGGGGGGTATTGAAAATCCGAATACGACCGAAAAACAACAGATCTCAATGTTAGCACAAATGTTGGGTTATGCAGATACAATTCCGGAAGTCATAGAACAACTAAATGGTGGTATAGATTACTATAAAGCCAGATTGGGATCTCATTTTAATATGGATGAAAATTTCAGAGAAAAATTAGGGGATGATCCCGATGACTTCAGTACAAAATACTACGGAAATGGGGATGTGGATGGTCCAAATCCTAAAAAAGAAGATGTTAAACACGGTACTCATGTAGCCGGAATTATCGGCGCCACAAGGAATAATGGTGTGGGCATTAATGGAGTTGCTAATAATGTGAAGATCATGGTAATTCGAGCCGTTCCAGATGGTGACGAATATGATAAAGATATCGCCCTGGCTATTCGTTATGCCGTGGATAACGGAGCTAAGGTGATCAATACTAGTTTTGGTAAATACTACTCACCACATCCACAATGGGTTTGGGATGCTATCAAATATGCATCAGACCATGATGTATTAATAGTTAATGCAGCGGGTAACGAAGGATTTGACCTCGATGGAATCCAGGTGTATCCAAACGACCAAAGAGGAACCGGCGCAGAAATGAGCAATACTTTTATCACTATTGGTGCTCTCAATTATGATTATGGAAGTGAAATGGTAGCCGGTTTTTCAAACTTCGGAAAATCGAATGTAGATGTCTTTGCTCCTGGTGTTAAAATTTGGTCAACCACCCCGTTAAACACCTATGAATATTTACAAGGCACTTCCATGGCCGCCCCTGCCGTTGCGGGTGTTGCAGCGGTAATCCGCTCACAATATCCGAAACTTTCAGCAAAACAGGTAAAGCAAATTTTGATGTCCAGTGGTTTGGCTTCTAAAACCCCTGTTATCTTAGCCGGTGACGAATCGAATACCGATAACTTCGGAAATATCTCAAGATCCGGAAAAATGGTTAATATGTTCAATGCCTTGATCATGGCAGACAAAATGTCTAGATAATATGAAGCTACTTATAAAAAGTATTCTTGTGGTTTTCTTCTTCGGAAGCATCGCCGCCCAAAACAACACAACCTACTGGCAGCAAAAAGTCGATTATAAAATGGAGATCGACATGGATGTTTCTAATTGGCAATACAACGGTAAGCAAGTGCTTACCTACACAAATAATTCACCTGATATACTGGATCGTGTTTTCTATCATTTATATTTCAACGCCTTTCAACCAGGGAGTGAGATGGATGTCCGGTCACGTACAGTTGCAGACCCGGATCAACGAGTTGGAGATCGGATTTCAAAATTAACTCCATCGGAAATGGGTTATATCAAGCTCCTCTCTTTAACACAGGATGGGGTAATTTTGAATTATGAAGTAGTTGGCACTGTGCTCGAGGTTACTCTTGCCAGACCTATTGAGCCAGGGGAAAGTACAGTGTTCAATATGGAATGGGACGCTCAAGTACCTGTACAAGTCCGTAGAAGTGGACGTAATAATGCTGAAGGCATCGCGCTCTCTATGACGCAGTGGTACCCCAAGCTGGCTGAATACGACTTTCAGGGTTGGCATGCAGACCCATACATTTATCGTGAATTTTACGGGGTCTGGGGCGATTTTGATGTAAAGATCTCTATTGATAAGAAATATACGATTGGCGGTACGGGCTATTTGCAAGACGAACCAAAAAAGAAACGTGGCAAAAAGATTTGGCATTTCGTTGCGCCCAATGTACATGATTTTACCTGGGCTGCGGATCCAGAATATATCCATGACACATACCCCGGCCCTAACGGTGTAACGCTAAATTTTTATTATAAAAACGATCCCGACATCATCGACAATTGGAAAAAGCTACAGCCTGTTACGGCAGACCTGATGCAATTTTATAATGAGAATATTGGAGCATATCCTTACAAACAATATTCCGTAATTCATGGTGGTGATGGAGGAATGGAATATGCTATGTGTACTTTGATCACCGGAGGGCGTAAACTTGAAAGCTTAGTGGGAGTCACCGCCCATGAGTTGGCGCACACTTGGTTTCAGTTCCTTTTAGCCACTCATGAAGGCAAGCACCCCTGGATGGATGAAGGATTTGCTGAATACATTGGTGAATTGGCAATGGATGAGGTGACCAAGAAAAAGAGAGCCAACCCTTTTAGCGGGCAATATCGTGGATACCGATTTTTAGCTACCAGTGGACATGAAGCACCTCAAGGAACCCATGCTGATCGATTCGCTACAAATCGCACTTCCGGTTTAACGGCCTATCACAAGGGCTGTGTTTTTATTGCGCAATTAGGTTATGTGATTGGGGAGGGGGATCTAAAGAAAACTATCAGGCAATATTTTAAAGAATGGTCTTTTAAACATCCTACTCCAAATGATTTTATTCGAGTGGCTGAAAAAGTTTCAGATTTGGAACTCGATTGGTATTTAATGGATTGGACCCAAACAACCAATACCATTGACTATAAGATAATAGATGTTGCCCAAACCAATGGAGCCACAACTGTGTCTCTTGAGCGGATTGGATTAATGCCTATGCCTATAGACTTGTTGGTGACCTATGATGACGGCAGCGAAGAGTTGTTTTATATTCCCCTTCAAATGATGCGGGGCGAAAAGGAAAATTCGGATCCCAATATCAAGCGCACTATTCTAAAAGACTGGGCCTGGGCATATCCATCCTATTCCTTCGAAATTTCAGAGAATAAAAAAGTGAAAAAATTGATGATCGATCCGTCCCAATTGATGGCTGATATTGACCTAAAAAATAACATTTGGCATTTGGAGTAATTTTTATTCTGAAATACAACTATATCGAACCTCTCTGAAAATCAGGGAGGTTTTTTTATGCCAGGATTGTCCGTCCAGCTTTCATCATATAAGGCAAGATAGAGATTGGGTTCTTTGTTTTAGCCCTTAGGGAGAGGACGAATAGCGAAATACCATAAGCAAAAATGGGTAAGACGATAAACGACTGTTAAAAGGTTATAGTCGGCTAAGATAATATTAAGACACAAAATATATATAAAAGACTAAACAGTCTTTTAATTGATTATTTTAACTAAATTAGCTAATATCCTGTCCTAGTTTTCGACCAAAAAAATCAACTTAATTTGAATCGTTTCTGGGTAGTTGTTAAAAAAGGGAATAACATTTTTTTCAATAAACAACATACAACTAGAAATCATGAAGAAAAAAATACTGGTTAGTCTTGGATTTATAATGATAGTAGTTATCGTCGGATTTCAGGTAGTTAATGATAATTTAAGCATGCTACAAAGCCCGGGAGCAGTCATCGATGGCTATCAAGACATTGATTATGGGTTAGGGAGTAGCTATGTTGATAGCTTGAAACCATATCCTGATGTAAAAAAGGGTGAACGTACACCATTTAACTTATGGGAATATGCAGGTAAAGGAGAAAGTTCTTACGATTCTCCGACGCTTCCAATGTCGTGGGATGAATGGGTTGAATTCCACAATGAGCAGAAGCCTAAGTTTATGAAGGATGTAAATGATTATATGGCGAGCCGTTTCAATTTTAATGGCGAAGCTATACCCGATCAATTCATGTCAGGAGGTAGAAAACAAATTATGGCTGGACCCATTGTGGTATTGCCAAATGGAGTCAAATCATTTGAGGATTTAGCCCGGCTTTCTTCTAGGGAAATTAAAAATAAAGGATTATTCCCTTACAAACCGCTGGGACATCCTCTACCATCTGTAGCTCATATGGTATTCCCTGCGGCCTGGAATAAAGTCCATCCGGAGCATATTCGTCTTGATATGGATTTTGATTTTCCAGATGAGTATTTACCTGAATTTCCTCCTCCATT
>PVMK01183464.1_pt1 | contig 24035 bp, 20 predicted proteins | sample 1853481 | NCBI WGS metagenome assembly PVMK01 (sample SAMN08533507, study PRJNA380276) | Marine sediment metagenome, whole genome shotgun sequencing project. | reverse complement strand
TGCTCCAGCCGGTCTATATTGGCTGTCATGCCAAGAGCGAAATTGCCCGAGCGCGGGCGATTTGCCTTTCCCTCGCACGAACTTACTGTTGTTTTCGACCTGCAACCAGAGGATCACCTTTGTGGTTTTCATTGCTGGTGGCGCGTCAGACTATTTTACGGCATCCGCTGGTAAATCCAGCTCTGTCACGGGGTGCAAATGCCCCAGAGCGGTAAAAAACAGGGCGCAGCGCAGGGGCTGCCCGCCCAGCGCCCGCAGGGCGTCGCGGTAACGCTGTAACTGGGGCCGGTAGAGTGCAGTCTCACGCGCGGCAAAACACGCCACTGTCTCCCCTTCCTGCGGCCGGCTGTTTTTGTAATCGACCAGCCAGCGCTCGCCGCTCTCCCTATCGATAAAGGTTCGGTCTATGATGAGATCCCGGGTGCCGCGCTCCTCATCAGCGCAAGTCAGGGCCCATTCACTGCGCGCCTGCTCGTGTTCCGGCGACAATACCCAACGCCCCGCCCCGCCATCGCGCAGCGACTGGTTGACCGAGCTTGCCACCGCATCCAGGGCCTCAGACAGCGCTGCGCCCCACAGTCCCTCGCGCTGCAGTAGCATACGCCAGCGCCCACGATCCGCCTCGGTAACGGACGTTGGCAGCGCATCGCGCAGGGACAGTTCTTCCAGCGCCAGGTGCACCACGGTACCCACGCTACGCTCCATATGATTGCTGGCGCGTACGGGGATATTGCCATCCAGTGACAACGCTGCTTTGCCTGTTGTTGTAAACGATGGCAGGGGCGGCGGTGCGTCCCGCCGCAGCCGAGTCAGCGGCTGATCACTGCGCAGCGTGTCGACGGCGGCTGGTACCAACTCGGGTTCATGGACAATCATCTGCTGTTCAAAGGTCGGCCAGATGGGACTCAACAAACAGCGACTGGACGGCGTACGGAATGCCTCTTTCTTTTCATCCCAGGTGCGGCTGGCGGTGAGCAGCAATTGGCTGATGGCGCGTGTCGCGCCCACATATAACAAGCGGGTTCCCTCCAGCAGGTTTTTCTGCTGGCGTTGCTGCTGTAGGTAATTGTATAAGGTGGGCGCCCCCGTCTCGCTGTGATCGTCCGCCGCCAGCAGAAAATTACGCTCACCATCCGGGCCACTGTGCTCGTCCCACAACAGTAGCTGCCGGCCGTCGCCGCGCGGTAACTTGGCCAGTTGCGGTATGACCACGCGGTCGAACTCCAGCCCCTTGGCCTTGTGCAGTGTCATCAGCTGCACCTTGCTGGCCGGGTCACCGCCACTCATATAGCGTTTCTGCAGGCGCTGCTCCAGCCATTGCGTATCCAGCCCGATGCCGTCCATTTCAGCCTGCTCCAGCAGCTGGAAAAAGTTCTCGGCGTCCTGTAACCAGGTACTCTCCAGCGCACAGGCCGGACCGCCCAGCCCGACCCAGGCCTGCTCGATCCACACCCGCAGGCCGCGTCGGTCGCGCTGCTCCTGCGCGCGCTGCAGCAGAGGCAGTATATGGAGAATGCGCTGCCTGCCGTCGGTGCTGAGAGTCTCGCGTAACTGCGAGTTGCACAGAGCGGACCACACCGGGGTATAGCGCGGTGCCTCGCCATAACTGGCAACCAGCAACAGGTCTGCCAATTGCAGCCCACACCAGGGGGCGCGCAACAGGGCCATCCACGCCAGGCGATCGGCGCTATTGGCCAGGGCCCGACACAGGGTCAGCAGGTCGGCCACTACCGGCGAATGCGCCAGACTGTCCAGATCCTGGGCGCTGTAGGGAATGTTCAGCTGTTTCAGGCCGGCTATTATAGGCTGCAGGTGGCTGCGACTGCGGCCCAGCACGGCGATACTGCCAGCACTGCCGTCAACGCAGGCCGCCGCGATGTGCTCGCAGATAAAAGCCACCTCCTGCGCCTGCGCGCCCTGTCTGTCTTCCCCATGAAAGGCGTGCATCACCACGGCGGGCTCCAGCGCCACCGGGCGCACAGCGGTAGCCGGCGTGTAACTCACCTGCCCGCGGTTGATGTCGTCCTGCGCCGGGAACGCCCAGGTAAACGTCTCGTTGACCCAGTCCACCACGCCCTCGTCTGAACGAAAATTGCTGAGCAATTCCAGGTGCCGCAGACTCACCCCGTTGAAGCCCTCCAGCCTGGCCTTCAGAAACAGCCCCACATTGGCGCCACGAAAGCCGTAAATGGATTGCATACCATCGCCCACGATCATCACGGTGCGCGGCGCCTGCGGGTTTTCGGCGTTGTACTGCCCCCAACCACGGGTCAGCTTGTGCAGCAGGTCGTACTGGTTGATGGCGGTATCCTGGAATTCATCCACCAGAATGTGCTCGATCTGGTAGTCCAGGCGCAGGGCCAGTTCGGTGGGCGCATCATCCTCGCCCAGTGCCTGCAAGGCGGACAGTGCGACCTGGCTGTGATCCACCGCACCGTGCTTCTGGAAGACCAGCAATAATTGCGCGGCCAGCAACGGCAACAGGCGCGACAGGTGCACCAGTAACTGCCAGGAGGCACTGCCTGGTTCAATCACCGGCAGGTAGCTAATGTCTGCCAGCATGGGCTGCAAACCGTCTATCTGCTGCAACTCCCCCAGCAGGAGTTTTAATTGTTCCTTGCGCTCCTGCGGCTCACCCTTGCCCGTGGAAAACCTATGGTTTTGGTAATACTTTTGCGCCAGCCACCATCTTTGGTCAACAGTAAATCGCGCAGCGCACGCCAGGCGCTCACATCACCCGGCTCACTGCCGGGAAACTGTTGTGGGGCTGTGTTGCCCAGGTTTCCCGCGGCGAACTGTTGCAGCTGCAATAACTCGGAGGCATAGGGCAGCAGTAGCCGCGACAACGCCGCCAGTTCACCGCGCACCAGCGCCTCTACCGTGGCCAGCAGGTAGGCCTCGGATTCCTCCGGTTCATGGTGTACACCCACGTAACGACGCCACTGGTCACGCCGCGCCAACATGGACACCAGCAGTTCCTGCAGGCGCTCCCAGTTATTATCGAAATGCAGCATCAGTGCCGCCAGGTCCGCCGCGACCGGGTGGTCACTGTCGACCTGCCGGAACAGCGCCACCACAGCCTCCCCATAAAGCTCTGCGGCATCATCCAGTAAATTAGCCTGGCCACCGAATTCACTGAGTACCGGCATCTGCCGGGTCAGGCCACCGCAGAAGCTGTCGATGGTCTTGATATTGAGGCGCGAGATATCCCGCACCAGGTGCCATTCGCCCCGGGCGTCGGCGACCAGCGTTTGCACGGCGAGATCGCGTGTCACCTGCTGGTGCGCCGTGGCGCAGGGATCACCTGTGGCCGCCTCCTGCAACGCGGCCATCACTCGCTCGCGCATTTCGGCGGCCGCCTTGCGGGTGAAGGTGATCGCCAGTACCTGCTCCGGGCGCGCCACCCGCGACAGCAGGCACAGGTAGCGCTGAATCAGTAATTCGGTCTTGCCGGAGCCGGCCGGGGCACTGACACAGAAACTACCTGTGGGGTCTATGGCAGTGGCGCGCTGCGCTGCGTCGACGATGCTCATACCCCGCCTCCCGCGCTTTGGGGCACTGTCTCTGACACCGACCACTCCTCACTGATATTGATTCGACAAAGGGGCTGCAGCCCGCACCAGGTGCAACTGGCGGGAGCCAGCGGATCCACCGTCGCATCACCCGCCACAAAGGCCTGCGCCAGGCGCTCCAGATTCTCGCGCCAGCATCCGTTCAGGGACTCCCAGTCGTCCGCCGCCATCCGCTCTTTTACAATTTTGGGAATATCGGTTGCGATACCGGGGGCCGCCGCCACCGCACCCAGGCCGACGAACCGGCAGTCGCGCGGGCGCACCTGGGCGAAGGCCAGTGCCGCCGCAGAGCCCGGGGCGGCGATACCGTACAGCAGCAACTGCGGCCTGGCGGGGCGTTCACCCAGCCAGTCCTGCACCTTGCTGGTACCGGATTTGTAGTCGATGATGACCTGCGAACCGTCTGGCAACTGGTCGATACGGTCCACCCGCAGGCGGATCTGTAACTGCGCCAATTGCAGCGTGATGTCCTCTTCGCGCTGCAATACCACAAACGTACTGCGCTGGCGCTCCACTGCCAGCCACTCGTGTAGTAAACCGAGCAGACGCCGCCCTTCCAACCGCCAGTAGGCACTGCCCAGCAAACGCCGGCGCCCACCGGGTATCTTCTCAATGGCCGCCCGCACCGCCAGGGCGACGACCTGCTCCTCGGCGGCATCCTCCAGCGCCAGCAACGTCGTGTGATCCTGAATACCCCCCCACAAAGCGAACAGGGCATCGTGTAACAGGGAGCCGCGCTCCCCGGGTGACAGGGCCACGCTGAATGTGGAGAGGGGTTCGACCAATAGTCGGCGCCGGGCAAAAGCCTGAAACGGACACTGGGACTGGTCTTCCAACAGGCCGCTACCACCGCTGTAGCTGCCGGCAGCGAGTTGTTGCTCGCTAAGCGGAGGCGCCGTAGCGTCCGCCCGTTGCTCCACCAGACGCTGCCGCCACTGCTGCGTCCATAACGCCACGACTTCCGGCGGATCAACTATTTCTTCAAGGGTGAAGCCCTGCAGCAAGGCACTGGGCAGTTCCGGTATACCATCCACTTGCTCGCAGTAGCTGGCATGCAGCACCGTCGCCGAGCGGGTGTACTGCCTGAACAGGGTTTCACTGAAGGCCCATTCCCGCTCGGGCGTGGCGTGGGGCATTTGCAACTGCCGCTGTAATGACTGCGGTATGAACGGGTTGGGCCGGGCCGGTGCCGGCCAACTGTTACCCTGCATACCGGCGAGCCACAGGTGATCGAAAGCGAGCCCGGCGGCCTCCAGCGGGCCCAGTACCTGCACCGCGCTGTCTGCGGTTTGTGGTTGCGACATCTGCCGGGCGCAACTGTGGCGCAACAACTGCAGCGCCGCGTCGAGTTCCAGCGGCTGGCACACGGCGTCGTAGCCCCTGAATTCATCCAGGGTGCGATACCACAACTCCACCTGCTGGTATTCCAGTGAATCCAGCGGGCCCCGCCCCGGCCAGCCCCAGATAGCCAGCACCTCACAAAAGCGCTCAATCCACTGCGACGGTAATGCAACCCGCCGCAAATCGCGCAGCCCCGATACCGCGAGCAAAATTCGTCCAAGAGCCAGGCCTTTGCTGTCCCCCAGTTTCACTGCGCTGGCGGCATAGCGCAGGTCGGCGGTCTCCACCTCCTCCCTGCCATCGTCAAAGAGGCCGGTGACAAAGCGGTTGGCCAGCGCGCTATCGGCGTCTGGCAAGTTGAGAAAGCGGGATCGCAGCAACGCCACCACGGCCGGCACAGTTGTACGCTGCTGTGCCAGAGCCAGTGCCGCCAGCGCATCGCGAATCACCGGCGCGCGATCCAGGGGGATACCCGTGGAAAAGTTAACCGGCAGGCTGTTGTAGTCTTCGCCCAGGCAGTCGAACTCGCGGCGCAGCAGATAGTCCAGTGCGACCCGATCCCCGGCCATATCGCTTAGCACTATGGCGACTGTCGCAGCCGGATCCTGCCGATTGATGTCCGCGGCCCAGTTCGCCACGGCCTGCAGCTCGGCTCGTTTATCGGTAAAAGCGTGCGCCAGGCGCCGGCCACTTGCAGGGGCCGGGTCAATTTCCCGTACCTCGTCGCACAGCGCATTGAGCGCAGAGCGAAACAGCGGCGGGATATCATCAAACTCTACCAGCACAGCACGGCAACCGGGCAGCTGCGCCGCGACGGCCAGTGTGTGCCGTATACAGTCCACCGCGGTGCACTGCCCCGCGGCGCTGAGGCGCTGCTCGAACAGCGTCAACCAGCGGACAAAGGTGCCGCAATCCGCGTCGAAGTCAAATGACTGGCGAATTCCGTCCGCAGTCATATCCACCTCCCAGCGCAGCAGGCTTTCTCGCGCCTGGCCGGCCAGCTCGGCCGCCGCCGAGGGCCGCAGCAGGTGATAGTCATCGGACTGGCGCTCTTCCTGTGCGATCACCTGCTGCCACAGCTCCAGCACCTGCGCTGGACTGAGAGGTGTCAGGGGGGGTGCCAGATCGAGATTGACCGCCCGCCGCCACTGCGCCAGTAACCAGCTTTCCAGCGGTTGTACCTGTAATGGCTGCCACACCACCTCACCACTGGCCAGACGCCGGGCATCCCACTGCGCCTTGATACGCCGGGCCAACCGGAAATTTGGAGTGAGTAAGACAAAACCGGCCTCGACCAGTGGTTCCAGGGGGCTGATATCAAAGAGTCGGCCTGACACGTGTCCTCTCGGCTTGTTTTTCAGGTGGGTGTTACACAGCGGGCGGTGCTATCAAAAACTTGTGCTGTGCTATAACATGTCGCGCGCCAAATCGGCGTCTACGCCAGTCACAAACAACAGCGTCACAGTATCAGGTAAAACCCAATGAGCAACAACCAGGTCCACAATATCAACGTCGATTCCCAGAATGTACTGGTAACGCCGGAGCAACTCAACGACACCCTGCCCATGTCCGATGCGGTGCGCGCCACGGTGAGCGAGAGCCGGCAGGCGATCTGGGACATCCTGGATCGCGTGGACCCGCGCCTGTTCGTGGTGGTGGGCCCCTGCTCCATTCACGACACCGAGGCCGCGATGGACTACGCCCGCCGCCTCAAGGTGTTGGCCGACGAGGTACGCGACACGCTGTTTATCGTGATGCGCGTGTATTTTGAGAAGCCGCGCACCACTGTGGGCTGGAAAGGCCTGATTAACGACCCGCACCTCGATGATTCCTTCAAAATCGAGGAGGGCCTGCACATGGGGCGCCAACTGCTGCTGGATATTCTGGAACTGGGACTTCCCACCTCCACCGAGGCACTGGATCCCATCTCACCGCAGTATTTGCAGGACCTGATCAGTTGGAACGCCATTGGCGCCAGAACCACTGAATCCCAGACCCACCGGGAGATGGCCAGCGGCCTCTCCGCCGCGGTGGGCTTCAAAAACGGCACGGACGGCGGCCTGGATGTGGCGATGAATGCGCTCAACTCTGCCGCTAACCCACACCGTTTTCTGGGCATCAACAGCCAGGGCCAGGTGAGCGTGTTCTCTACCCGGGGCAATGCCTACGGCCACGTGGTGCTGCGCGGCGGCAGCGCGGACCCAACTACGACTCTGTGCATATCAAATTGTGCGAAGACGCCCTGGAAAAAGCGCAGCTGCCCCGGAACATCATGGTGGACTGCAGCCATGCCAATTCCAACAAGCAGCCGGAGCTTCAGCTCCTGGTGGCGGAAAACATCACCAACCAGATTCTGGCGGGCAACAAATCGCTGGTGGGGCTGATGATCGAAAGCAACCTGAAAGCCGGCAACCAATCCATTCCCGACAACCTGGATGACCTGGAGTACGGGGTCTCGGTCACGGACGGCTGTATCGATTGGGAAACTACCGAGCGGTGCCTGCGAGGCATACATGAAAAGCTGCAGGGTAAGATGACATCGCGTTAAGCGATATCCCTACCCTGTTTTTTTCGCGTGTATCTCTACCGGGGCGATAAGGTTCCGCGGTCGTACCACAGCCGGCAGCCGCGGAATCTTGGTAGAATTGCCGCGGGTTCTAAAGCGACAATAACTGCCTGACGGATATTATGGTTGGCAGTGGTGTGCCTTGGAGTCCGGCTGTCTCGCCGGCCTTAATTTCAGCGGGCCACGGGCGATAAACGGTATTTTGCTTGTAGGCGTCTTCCGGTATCTCGATCACCACTGGCTTATTTTCTCTAATCATCCTGTCCCCCCTTAACTCCCCCGACAGTGAGGAAAGTTTCAGATTGCTTATTGCAGCTTGCCTGTCAATACGGCCAGTAAACCCCGGCGACGAACCCCGCCGCAATACCCAGGGCCATACCCAATCTCAAGGTCTGGGCAGCCACCGCTGACAGGTGCTTTTCTATTATCTGCTGTTGATCCATAACCCGAGAATAGACCATTTATCGTGATCAGGGCACGCGGTGATGGTACCAAAATGAGGTATTGCTGAAAAAACAGGCGGATATCACCATGTCAGGTATTAAAAAAATGGTACTTCCAGACACGCGAGGGAACGGCCGAAGGGCCGTTTGGGCATCAATCTGGCGCTAGTAATACGCCTGCGACGTATCAGAGTGATCGGTCATATCCCGCACACCCCTGAGCTGGGGTAACTGCTCCAGCAGAGTCTTTTCAACACCGCCCTTGAGTGTCTGGTCCACGGCACTGCAACCCTGGCAGCCGCCACCGAACTGTAATACCGCGAAATGGTCCTCGGTCACTTCCACCAGGCTGACTTCGCCTCCGTGGGCGGCCAGGGCCGGATTGATCTCGTTATACAACACGTAGTTGATGCGATCTTCCAGCGGGCTATCCTCACCGACTCTGGGCATCTTGGCGTTGGGCGCCTTGATCGTCAGTTGACCGCCCATACGGTCCTTGGAGTAATCCACCAGGGCGTCTTCCAGGTAGGGCAGACTGCGGGCATCAAACCAGGCGGTGAAATTCGCCATCTCTCGTTTTTCATCCCCTTCCTGCAGATCACCCTCACGACAGTAGGCGATACAGGTCTCCGCCCGGGGGGTGCCGGGCTGGTTGATAAATACCCTGACACCCAGTGCATCTTCCTGTTTTGACAGCAGTTCCAGCAGGTATTCCTGGGCTGATTCAGTAATGGTAACCATCTAATCATCCATTCCGAGTAAATTACTCAGGTATTCTAGCAAACTTGTGCACAAAAGTGTGAGATTTGCCCTCGCTCTGCCACCAAAGTATCGCTCAATCTGGTAGAATATGCGGCTTTTTTACCGGTCGGGAGCAGGTCCCGAGCCAACTAACTAGTGCGCGTCCGGAAACAGCCTATTCTGTGTAGGGCCGAATTTATTCGGCTAACGCGGTTCGCTAACACGTTGATTTGTCCGAATATACCCAAAGCACTTCGTGGGGCAGGCTCAATTCGGACCTACAAAAGCACCATAAATTCAAAATGCGTGTTTCCGGATGCGCACTAACTAATTGACGGACAGTAAGACCATGGCAGTCGACAATAAGCCCCCCGGATCTCTGGAGCAGGCCCTGCAGCAACGCATTCTGGTGATTGATGGCGCGATGGGCACCATGATCCAGGCCGAGCAGTTGCAGGAGGCCGATTACCGCGGAGAACGCTTTGCCGATCACGGCTCAGACCTGAAGGGTAACAACGATCTGCTGAGCCTGACACGGCCGGATGTCATCGCCAAAATCCACCGGGAATTTCTGGCCGCCGGCGCCGATATCATCGAGACCAACACGTTCAACAGCACCGCCGTCGCGCAGGACGATTACCAGCTGGGCCACCTGGCGGCTGAGTTGAACACGGCGGCGGCACGTATCGCGCGAGAGGCCGCCGACGAAGCGACAGCGGCCGCCCCTGATCAGCCGCGCTTTGTCGCAGGTGTGCTGGGGCCAACCCCCAAAACCGCCTCTATATCACCGGATGTGAACAACCCGGCCGCGCGCAGCATCACCTTCGACCAGCTGCGCCAGGGCTACGCCGAGGCGACCCGGGCCCTGATGGAGGGCGGCGTTGACTTGCTGCTGATTGAAACCATTTTCGATACCCTGAACGCCAAGGCGGCTATTTTCGCGGTGCGGGAAGTCTTTGATGAACTGGGGCGGGAACTGCCATTGATGATTTCGGTGACCTTTCCCGATATCAGCGGCCGCGTATTGTCCGGCCAGAACCCGGAGGCATTCTGGAATGCGGTGGCTCACGCCAACCCGCTTATCGTGGGCAGCAATTGCGGTCGCCGTTACAGTGAGATCCGGCCCTTTATCGAGGACCTGTCCAATGTGACCGACAGCTACTTCAGTGCGCACCTGAACGCCGGCCTGCCCAACGCTTTCGGCGAGTTTGATGAAACGCCCGGCATTATGTATGAGGAGTTCAAGGATTTTGCCGGGCGCGGCTTCCTCAACCTGGCGGGAGGCTGTTGTGGTACGACACCCGCGCATATCCGGGCTATCGCCGACGCCGTACACAGCGTGGTGCGCCGCCCCCTGCCGCAGCACCGGCGCGCCTGCCGGCTCAGCGGCCTGGAGCCATTCAACATCACTGAAGACAGCCTGTTTGTGAATGTCGGGGAGCGCTGTAACGTCACCGGGTCCGCCAGGTTCAAGCGTTTGATTCTGGAAGACAACTTTGATGCGGCCTTGGACGTGGCGCGCATCCAGGTGGAAGACGGCGCGCAGATTATTGATATCAACATGGATGAAGGCATGCTCGACGCCGAGAATGCCATGGTGACCTTTCTCAACCTGATCGCCTCGGAGCCAGACATCTGCCGTGTGCCGATCATGGTCGACTCCTCCAAGTGGAGCGTGATCGAAGCCGGGCTCAAGTGCATACAGGGCAAGGCGGTGGTCAATTCGATCAGCCTGAAGGCCGGGGAAGAAGAATTCCTGGCACAGGCGCGACTGTGCCAGCGCTACGGCGCCGCTGTAGTAGTGATGGCATTCGACGAGGATGGCCAGGCCGACAACCTGTAGCGTCGCAAAGACATCTGCAAGCGTTGCTACGACCTGCTGCTGGGCGAGCTGGACTTCAACCCCAACGACATCATATTCGACCCGAATATTTTTGCGGTGGCCACGGGTATCGAGGAGCACAACAACTACGCGGTGGACTTCATCGAGGCCACCCGCTATATCAAGGCAGAGCTGCCGGGGGCACTGGTGTCCGGCGGGGTATCGAATGTGTCTTTCTCCTTCCGGGGAAATAACGCGGTGCGCGAGGCCATACACTCCGTATTCCTGTACCACGCCATTCGCGCCGGCATGGACATGGGCATTGTCAACGCCGGCCAACTGGCCGTTTATGATGAATTGCCCGGGGATCTGCGCGAGGCGGTTGAAGATGTCATCCTCAACCGGCGTGAGGATGGCACCGAGCGCCTGCTGGACGTGGCGCAGCGCTACCGCGAAAGTGGCGGTGGCGAGGGCCGGGTGGAGGATCTGAGCTGGCGCGAGCAGGACGTGGGCAAACGCCTGGAGCACGCCCTGGTGAGAGGCATTAATACCTGGGTGGTGGCAGACGCCGAAGAAGCCCGCCTGCAATTCGACCGTCCGATACAGGTGATTGAAGGCCCGTTGATGGATGGCATGAACGTGGTCGGCGACCTGTTCGGCGAGGGCAAGATGTTCCTGCCGCAGGTGGTGAAGAGCGCCCGCGTAATGAAGCAGGCCGTGGCCCACCTGCAACCTTTTATAGAAGAGGAAAAGGGTGAGGGCAGCCGGAGCAACGGCAAGATTCTCATGGCGACAGTGAAAGGTGACGTACACGATATCGGCAAAAATATCGTGGGTGTGGTACTGCAGTGCAACAACTTCGAGGTCATAGACCTGGGGGTCATGGTGCCCTGCGAGAAGATTCTCCAGGTCGCTCGGGACGAGCAGGTGGACATCATCGGCCTCAGCGGCCTGATCACCCCGTCTCTGGATGAAATGGTGCATCTTGCCAGCGAAATGCAGCGCCTGGAGTTCTCCGTACCCCTGATGATAGGTGGCGCCACCACGTCCAAGGCTCATACGGCGGTGAAGATCGATCCACATTACCAACGGGATGTGGTGGTGTACGTGCCGGATGCCTCGCGCAGCGTCGCGGTAGCCACCCAGCTGCTGAACGACAGCAAGGCCGGCTTTGTGCAAGAGCGCAAGGAGGAGTACCAGAAGGTGCGCGAGCGCGTGGCCAACCGCAAGCCGCGCAGCAGGCAGCTGAGTTACGCTGAGGCTACCGAGCGCGCCATACAATTGGATTGGAAGAATTATAAGGCACCCCGGCCCGCGTTTATCGGCACCCGGGTGTTTGAAGATTTTCCTCTGCAGGACCTGGTAGACACCATCGACTGGACGCCGTTTTTCATCACCTGGGAGCTGGCGGGCAAGTACCCCGACATCCTGCAGGACAAAGTGGTGGGGGAACATGCCAGTGATCTGTATCGCGACGCCCTGGCCATGTTGCAGCGCATCATCGATGAAAAACTGCTGACCGCCAGTGCCACCATTGGTTTCTGGCCGGCGGCGCGGGTGGGCGCAGACGACATCGCCGTGTATACCGATGAATCGCGCAGCGAGGTGCGTGCCACGCTGCACCAGCTGCGGCAACAAACCGAAAAGCCCAACGGCAAACCCAATGCCAGCCTGGCTGATTTTATCGCACCAGCAGACAGCGGTGTGGCGGATTACATTGGCGGGTTTTGTGTCACCACGGGTCACGGCGTAGACCAACTGGCAAGCCAGTTTGAAGCCGAGCACGACGATTACAGCAGTATTATGCTCAAGGCCCTGGCGGATCGCCTGGCGGAATCCTTCGCGGAATACCTGCATCGCCTGGTGCGGGTGGAGCTGTGGGGCTACGACGTCGAAGAACAGCTCAGCGCCCGGGATTTGATTCGCGAGCGCTATCGCGGTATTCGCCCGGCGCCGGGATATCCGGCCTGCCCGGATCACACGGAAAAAGGCACACTGTTTGAGCTACTGGACGCCACCAATTCCTGCGGCGTCAGCCTGTCTGACAGCTATGCCATGAGCCCCGCCGCTGCGGTGAGCGGTTTTTACTACGCTCATCCCGAGTCCCACTATTTTGCGGTGGGCAAAATCGGCCGCGACCAGGTGGAAGATTTGGCACAGCGCAAGGGTGAACCCGTGGCCAGCATGGAGCGCTGGTTACGCCCCAACCTGGATTATTGAACAGAGCCTGGATTATTAAAGAGAGATAGTGCGATGAGTGACCGGGAAAAAGAACAGCCAGAAGCGCAGCAGGATCAGGACAAAAGCGCTTCACTGAAGCCCTTGCATGTGGTTAGCAGTGTGCTGGCCGCCGGCCTGGGCGTACAGAGCAGCAAGAACCGTGAGCGGGATTTCAAACAGGGTCGACCGGGTGTGTTTATCGCAGCGGGTATTATTTTCACCGGGCTGTTTATCACCGCGGTCATTACCGTGGTGCAGTTGGTGCTAAAAGGGTCGGGGCATTAGCCTCAGCCAGCCCCACATCGGTCAGGAAGGCATGCCTGACAGCCACAGGTACAGGCCAAGCACAATGATGAAAATAATAGCTGTGACTGCTATAGCGTCGGCAACGCCGTCGGCAGCGCGCTCCTGATCTACCTGGTCTGACATGTTTTGCTCCACTTATCGGGTTGTTAGCGGCCGCCATTATAGCAGCATTGAAAGTAATCCCAAGCCCGGAGCCGCCACCTGGCAACTTTAAGCTATTATTGGACAATGCAGTTCTAACCTTATGAATATTCTGACTATTTGTCGCCCGGTATTTTCTGGTAAGGTGTCGCCTCATTTTGTCCTTGCCACTGCCACAACAGCACAGAAACAGGATCTGTAGATGTACGTTTACGACCAGTATGACCAGAAAATCGTCGATGAGCGGGTCGCCCAGTACCGCGGCCAAACCGAGCGTTTCCTGGCCGGAAAACTGACTGAAGCCGAGTTTTTGCCTCTGCGCCTGCAAAATGGCCTCTATATCCAGCGGCTGGCGCCCATGTTGCGTATCGCCGTGCCCTACGGCCTGATGAATAGCACCCAGCTGCGTAAGCTGGCGGACATCACCCGTGTCTACGACAAGGGTTACGCGCATATCAGCACCCGCCAGAATGTGCAGCTGAACTGGCCGCAACTGGCGGAAGTACCCGATATCCTGGCGGAGCTGGCCACCGTGCAAATGCATGCCATCCAGACCAGCGGCAACTGTATTCGCAATACCACCACCGACCAATTTGCCGGGGTTGCCAGCGACGAACTGGAAGACCCCCGCCCGTACTGTGAAATAATCCGCCAGTGGTCCACACTGCACCCGGAATTCGCTTTTTTACCGCGCAAATTCAAGATCGCGGTGTGTGGCACGCAAGAAGACCGGGCCGCTATTGCCGCACACGATATCGGTGTTGAGCTGGTTGCCAACGCCCAGGGTGAAATCGGCCTCAAAATCCTTGCAGGTGGCGGTCTGGGGCGCACCCCGGTTATTGGCTCGGTAGTGTGCGAGTGGCTGGACAAAAAGCACTTGCTGACTTACCTGGAAGCGATTTTGCGCGTGTACAACCAGAACGGTCGCCGCGACAACAAGTACAAGGCCCGTATCAAGATCCTGGTTAAAGCCATGGGCGTTGACGCTTTTCGCGAAGCCGTGGAGCAGGAGTGGACGGCCCTCAAAGATGGCCCTTCCACGCTTACCGATGAACAGATTGCCCGCGCTCAGTCATTCTTCATCGACCCCGAGTACCAGAAACTGGATGGGGACGCTGCCAGTGCGCAACTGGACGAGCAGTGCCTCAAAGACCCGATTTTCGGCAACTGGGTCAAGCGCAATACCAATGACCACAGGGTGCCGGGCTATCGCATCGTCAACATCTCGCTCAAGGCCACCGGTTTCGCCCCCGGCGATATCACCGATGAGCAACTGGAGCTGGTTGCCGATCTGGCAGACCGGTACGCCTTTGGCGAGATCCGCAGCACCCACCAGCAGAATCTGGTACTGGCGGATGTGCAAATGGATCAGCTGTATGAGCTGTGGCAGGGACTGCAGGGCGCCGGCCTTGCCACACCGAATATCGGCTACCTCACCGACATGATTTGCTGCCCCGGCGGAGATTACTGCTCTCTGGCCAACGCCAAATCCCTGCCGGTGGCGGAAGCCATACAGGCGCGCTTCGAGGATCTGGATTACCTGTATGACCTAGGCCCGCTGGAGCTTAACATCAGCGGCTGTATGAATGCCTGCGGCCACCACCATATCGGTCATATCGGCATTCTTGGTGTGGATAAGAAAGGCCAGGAGTTCTACCAGGTCTGCCTGGGTGGCAGCCAGGGTAAGAATGCGTCGATTGGCAAGATTCTGGGGCCGTCCTTCAGGCAGGAAGATATGCCAGAGGTAATAGATAAGATCCTGTCGACCTACGTGGCATTGCGTGTGGAACAGGAAAGCTTTCTCGGCACCTACCGCCGCATCCGCATTGACCCTTTCAAGGAGCGCGCATATGCCAAGCCTGATCAAAAACGGCGTTATTGTTGAGGACCAGTGGTGGCCGGTAGACCCGGAAGGCCCCTGCCCGGCCAACGGGCAAATTTACAGCCTCGACCAGTGGCAGAAACTGGAAACCAAGGCCGGCAGTGCAGTGCAAATAGAGCCCGGCCAGTCACCCGCTCCCCTGTTCGATTTTTTAGGGCAGATTTCTCTGGTGGTGATCAATTTCCCGGTATTTACCGATGGACGCGGATTCTCCTACGCCCGCGAACTGCGTGAACGAGGCTACGGCGGTGAACTGCGCGCCACAGGCCACTTTATCCGGGATCAGCTGACTTACCTGCAGCGCTGCGGTTTCGATGCTTTCCAAATGGCCGATGAATCCCTGTTGGAAGAATCACTGGAGAGCCTCACAGACTTCAGCGAACACTACCAGGCGGGCATCGATCAGCCCCTGCCCCTGTTTCGCCGTAGGGTGCGCACCGCGCACCATTGACCCTATAGCGTCAATATCCGTGACGAGGCACGCCAGCTTGTTTAAACTCCATACAAGCGCACCGGGAAATCACCGTAAATGGAACTCACCAGCGTCACCAGCGTCACCTTTTCATTCTTTCTCATCTTCACCGGGGCGGCGATTTTCGCCTCACTGGCCCTGTATACCCGCCAGCCGCTAATCATCGCCTACATCGCCCTTGGCGCCTGCATCGGCCCCTACGGACTGTCCCTGGTGACAGACCTCAGCCTGCTGTCAGACATTGGCCACATTGGCATCATTTTCCTGTTGTTCCTGCTGGGCCTGGACATGCAGCCCCAGGCGCTGTGGGCGACCCTGCGCAAATCCACAGTCGTGGCGATGTTCAGCTCTGCGATATTTCTGGGAACAGGTTATACGGTCGCGGCGCTGTTTGGCTACTCCACCATGGACTCGATAATCGTTGGCGCCGCGATGATGTTTTCCTCCACCATCATCGGCATCAAACTGTTGCCTACGACAATATTACACCACCGCCATATCGGCGAGCTGATGATAGGCCTGCTACTGCTACAGGACCTGCTGGCCATCATTGTGTTGATGATTCTGTTAAGTGCCTCGTCCGGCGACGCCGACACCATGGGTAAAAACCTCGCCCTGTCACTGCTGAGCCTGCCGCTGATGGCGGGCGGGGCGTTGCTCGTTGTGCGCTATGTCCTGCTGCCACTGATTACACGCTTTGATCACTTTCACGAGTATATTTTCCTGCTGGCGATCGGCTGGTGCCTGGGTATGGCGGAAGCCGCCAGCGCCTTGGGTCTGTCGGAGGAAATCGGCGCCTTTATCGCCGGGATCACCATCGCCACCAGCCCGATCTCGCAATATATCGCGGTAAACCTGAAGCCCCTGCGGGACTTTTTCCTCATCCTGTTCTTCTTCTCGGTGGGCGCGCAATTCAACCTGGGTGTGCTCGGCCAGGTGTTGGCTCCCGCATTGGTTCTGGCCGCTCTGGTGCTGGGACTCAAACCGGTGGTCTACCGGTTCCTGCTCAAGGGAGTCAGCGAGAACAGCACCCTGGGCTGGGATCTGGGCTTTCGCCTGGGCCAGGCCAGTGAGTTCTCCCTGTTGATCGCCTACGTGGCGGTGGCCAGCGCCCTGATCTCGGAGCAGGCTTCCCTGCTTATCCAGGCGACGACCATCATCACCCTGCTGGTGTCTTCCTACATTGTGGTACTCAACTACCCCACGCCGATTGCGGTTTCGGATCGATTGCGGCGGGATTAGATTTGGTGTGACATAGCCGGGCGACGTTGGCCTGCCCCCCCGAAAAGGTCACAGCCCCGTCAACAAATTCGGCTGCTGCGCAACTCGACAAAAATTGCTACGCAATTTTCTGGACTCGAACAGTGCTCGCAGAAAGCCCCGAATTTGTTGACGGGGCTAAACGTGACCTGATTTTTTCGGCGGGCCAGGCCAACGCCACCCTCTCATCGAGGAAATACTCGTAGAATTGACTGGGTATAAATTACCGAAATGCCAGAGAGCGCTACCGCAGAGCGGGGGTCCCGAACGGTCGCAAGCTTGCCTGCTGTTTCGGGCTGCTGCGCAACTCAACCATTTTTGCTACGCAAATATTGGGGTTCGGACAGTGCTCGTAGAAAGCCCCCGAAACAGCAGGCAAGCTTAAGCGCGACCCGATTGTTCGGGACCCCCGCTCTGCGGTAGTGCTCGACTCGAAGCCCAAAGAAATTAAAACCAAGCCACCGGCCAAAAGGGCCGGTTTTTTTACAAACGCTCAATGATTAGAGCTTGGAATCAAGCTCCGGCAGCGCGTCGAACAGGTCGGCTACCAGGCCGTAGTCCGCTACCTGGAAGATAGGCGCGTCCTCGTCCTTGTTGATGGCGACAATGACCTTGGAGTCCTTCATGCCCGCCAGGTGCTGAATGGCGCCGGAGATACCTACCGCGATATACAGATCCGGAGCGACGATCTTGCCGGTCTGGCCAACCTGCATGTCATTCGGTACGAAGCCCGCGTCAACCGCCGCGCGTGAGGCGCCAATGGCGGCGCCCAGCTTGTCGGCAATACCGTCCAGAAGCTTGAAGTTTTCGCCGTTCTGCATACCGCGTCCGCCAGAGATGACGATAGCAGCAGCTGTCAGTTCAGGCGGTCAGATACCGCGACTTCTTCACTCACAAAGGAGGAGATGCGGCATCGTGCACCGCATCCAGCGCTTCAATGGTAGCGGAACCGCCCTCTGCCGGCACAGCGTCATAGGCTGTGGTACGCACAGTAATAACTTTTTTGGCGTCTGAGCTCTGCACCGTGGCGATGACGTTGCCCGCGTAGATAGGCCGTTGGAAAGTATCCGCCGACACCACCGAGGTGATTTCGGAAATCTGCGCCACATCCAGCAACGCGGCAACGCGCGGCATGAAGTTCTTACAGTTGGATGTAGCCGGCGCGATGATATTGTCGTAACCCGCACCGACCTCAGCGATCAACAGGCTGACGTTTTCCGCCAGCTGGTGCTCATAGGCGGCGTTGTCGGCAACCAGTACCTTGCCCACACCCGCAACAGCGGCGGCGGCTTCGGCGACGGCGCCACAGTTGGCTCCAGCGACCAGAATATCGATGTCTGCGCCCATGGCCTGTGCGGCGGCGACAGTATTGAGGGTGGCGACTTTCAGGCTGCTATTGTCGTGTTCTGCTATTACCAGAGTGCTCATGAGATTACCTTCGCCTCGTTCTTCAGTTTGTCTACCAGCTCGTCCACATCCGCTACTATGATCCCGGCTTTGCGTTCCGCCGGCGGCTCCACCTTCACCTGGGTCAGGTGAGAAGTCACCTCAACACCCAGGTCAGCCGGGGTGTAGACATCCAGCTGCTTCTTCTTGGCTTTCATAATATTGGGCAGAGACGCGTAACGGGGTTCGTTCAAACGCAGATCGGTGGTGACGATAGCCGGCAGGTCCAGGCTGACCGTTTGCAGTCCGCCGTCCACTTCGCGAGTCACATTCACCTTGTCGCCATCCACAACCACTTCAGAGGCAAATGTACCCTGGGCCATATTTGCCAGTGCTCCCAGCATTTGGCCGGTCTGATTGTTGTCGCCGTCGATGGACTGCTTACCCAGGATAACCAACTGGGGTTGCTCCTTGTCGACCACGCCCTTTAGCAACTTGGCAACGACCAGCGGCTCGACTGCTCCCTCGGTTTCTACCTGAATGCCGCGATCCGCGCCCAGGGCCAGTGCAGTGCGAATTTGCTCCTGGCAGGATTTTTCACCAACAGAGACGGCAATGACCTCAGTGGCCACGCCTGCTTCCCTGAGGCGTACAGCTTCCTCAACAGCGATTTCACAAAAAGGGTTGATGGCCATTTTGACGTTATTCAAATCAACATCACTACCATCGGCTTTGGCACGAACCTTGACGTTGTAGTCAACGACGCGCTTAACGGCAACAAGTACCTTCATGGATGCTCCATAGATTATTTCAGGTGAGTTTCATGGGCGCCAGTTATAGCTTTCAGCTGCACCCGTTTCAGTTTGGCGAGGTATCTTGCCGCCAAACAGCCTCCGGGTCAATAGCCATTCGAGGCAGAACGCTTGTCCCAATGAGCTATATCAAGGATTTAAGTCATGTATCTGGTTTATAGTTTTTAAACCTTAGAAATTATATACTTGCAAACTTACCCACCGGTAAGTGCCGGTGATAGTCGACTCCCGTACAGTGACAAGAGGATATCCCCGTGGAACGTGAATCTATGGAATTTGATGTTGTAATCGTCGGCGCCGGCCCCGCGGGCCTGTCCGCCGCCTGCCGTATCATGCAGCTGGCCCAGGAAAGAGAGCAGGAAGTCACCGTATGCGTCGTGGAAAAAGGCTCTGAGGTAGGCGCCCACATCCTGTCCGGGGCGGTGCTGGAGCCCCGGGCCCTGAACGAACTGTTCCCCGACTGGAAAGAAATGGGCGCCCCGGTGAAAACTGAGGTAAAAGGCGACCGGTTTTTCTTTTACCTGAGCGACAAGAGCGCCATCAAGTTGCCCAATTTCTTTATTCCCAAGCCCACCCACAATGAAGGCAACTACATCGTGTCCATGGGCAATGTCTGTCGCTGGCTGGCCGAACAAGCCGAGGGCATGGGTGTGGATGTTTATCCGGGCTTCGCCGCGGCGGAAGTCCTTTACCATGAAGACGGACGGGTCAAGGGCATCGCCACCGGCGATATGGGTGTCAGCGCCAGCGGCGAGCACAAAGACAGCTACATGCCGGGCATGGAACTGCACGCGAAATACACCCTGTTTGCCGAGGGTTGCCGCGGCCATCTGGGCAAGCAGCTGATCGATAAATTCTCGCTGGATGCGGGCAAAGACCCCCAGCACTACGGCATTGGCATCAAGGAGATCTGGGAAATACCCCCGGAAAAGCACGAGGAAGGCCTGGTAATACACGGCCTGGGCTGGCCTCTTTATGGCAGCGGTACTGGCGGCGGCGCATTTATGTACCACGCCGAGAACAACCAGGTGTATATCGGCCTGATCGCCGACCTCAACTACAGCAACCCGTACATGAGCCCCTACGAGGAGTTCCAGCGCTGGAAGCACCATGCGGAGACAATTAAATACCTGGAGGGCGGCACCCGCCTTACCTACGGCGCCAGGGCCATTACCAAAGGCGGCTATAACTCACTGCCCAGGATGTATTTCCCCGGCGGCCTGCTGATCGGCTGTAACGCCGGCACCCTCAACAGCGTCAAGATCAAGGGTAACCACACCGCCATGAAAAGCGGCATGCTGGCGGCCGAGGCCGTGGTGGAAGCCCTGGCTCTGGGCGACGTGGCTCCGGCTGACCTGGTCTCCTTCGCCGACAAGACCGAGGCTTCCTGGCTGCACGAAGAACTCTATTCCACCCGTAATTTTTCCGGATTCATGCACAAATTCGGCATTTTGCTCGGCTCCGCCATGGTGTGGCTGGACCAGAATATTTTCGGCGGCAAACTGCCTTTCACCCTGAATGACACCAAGCATGACTACGCGGCGATGAAGCCCGCGGCCCAATGTAAGAAAATAGACTACCCGAAGCCGGATAACGTCATCAGCTTTGACCGCTCGTCATCGGTGTTCCTGTCCAACACCAACCACGAGGAAGACCAGCCCTGCCACCTCACACTGGAGGATCCGGCCATCCCGCTGGCCACAAACCTGCCCCTGTACGATGAACCGGCCCAGCGTTACTGCCCCGCCGGTGTTTATGAGATCGTGGAGAACGAAAACGGCAAGCAATTCCAGATCAATGCCCAGAACTGTGTGCACTGCAAGACCTGTGATATCAAGGATCCCTCACAGAATATTGTGTGGGTGACGCCGGAAGGCTTTGGCGGGCCGAATTATCCCAATATGTAGGGCCCGGAAGCAGCTACTACTGTCGCATTCTATAGGCACGAACTGGGGAGCCCAGCCTAAAATACCTAAATATCTGCGTTCTAATAACGCAGATATTTAGTAATTCACCATGGATTCGAGGAGCACCCCAACCGAATTCTCAACGGCGATCTGGTCTGATGACAGGCCCAGTTGCTGAAACAGGGTTTGCATGGTGTGATCTGTTTGGGGTAGACATCGAACCCGCCGACACGGTGGCAACGACTCTATCGGACCAGAAGCGATTGAGGAAAAAATGCTGCTTGATAATGTGTCCACTGTGGATGGGCAGGATTACGATAAATAATCGGCAGGGGTTAACAAACAAAAGGATACTGCGCGATGGAACTTGACATACTTTATTGGCACTGGATCGTTTTTGGGATCGCCTTGATGCTGAGCGAGATTGTTTTACTTTCTTTCTTTATTCTTTGGTTTGGCGCAGCAGCCATTGTTATCGGTTGTTTGCTTTATCTATTTCCCGGCATGTCCACCACTTGGCAAATTTTACTGTGGGCGATTTTATCGGCAGGCCTTGCCTGGGCCTGGTTTAAATACTTGAAACCACTGTCTATTGATAAAACCAAAGCAGGTTTGTCGAAGGAGGCTATTTCCGGCGAAATCGGCCTTGTGCTGTCCGTACCTAATGGGCAGAAACGCGGGAAATTACGCTTCCCAGCCCCAATATTGGGTGATGATGAATGGTTGATCATGTCGCAGGATGATTTGACCGTTGGCGATAGCGTGAGTGTCCTTGATGTTTCTGGCAACACCTTAATCGTAAGAAAAATGTAATTTTTATATTTTTAATAAGGAGATTTTTATTATGTACCCAGGACTTTATATCGCTATTGCAATATTTATTTTTGTTCTCATCACCATTGGTAAAGCGGTTCGCCTTGTACCTCAAGGTTATAAATGGGTGATTCAGCGCCTGGGTAAGTACAGCGGTACTTTATCACCCGGTCTAAACATCCTTGTGCCCTTCATCGATGAAGTTGCGTATAAAGTGACCACTAAAGATATTGTGTTGGACATTCCTGCACAGGAAGTGATCACCAAAGACAACGCGGTGATTATGACCAACGCCGTTGCCTACATTAATATCGTTTCACCCGAAAAGGCAGTTTACGGTGTAGAAGATTACATTGTCGCCATACAAACTTTAGTACAAACCTCTTTACGCTCTATCGTTGGTGAAATGTCCCTCGATGATGCCCTCTCTTCACGCGATCATATCAAAGCCAAGTTAAAAGCCGCCATTTCAGATGATATTTCCGATTGGGGTATCATTTTAAAAACCGTTGAAATTCAAGACATCAACCCCTCGATCACCATGCAGGCAGCCATGGAAGAACAGGCCGCAGCAGAGCGAAGCCGTCGCGCCACGGTAACCCGTGCCGGCGGTGAAAAGCAAGCCACAATTCTGGAAGCCGAAGGTCAATTGGAGGCATCGAAACGTGACGCAGAAGCTCAAATTATTCTAGCGGAAGCCAGCCAGCGTGCTATTCAATTAGTCACCGAAGCGGTAGGCGAAAAGGAAATGCCCGTGCTTTATTTGTTGGGTGAAAAATATATTAACGCGGTGGAAAAATTGGCCGAATCCGACAATGCCAAAACAGTTATTTTCCCCGCCGACATTCCTGCCACCATTAAGGGGTTGATCGGTAAATAATTATCTCGCGGCCTTAAAAAAAGCCTCAAGATCTCAGCCGTCGCGTTGAGTAACTGACTCCCGGCCCCGTTATTGATGCTGTCCCCGGCGAAGGTTCTTCTCCGGTTGGCGTTTACACGCACTCGGTGAAAAGCAAATATAGCGGTTCGCGCTGACCTGGTTTTTACCGGAGACGATGATGATATGGACCCTGCGCACGTCGTCGTTCGTGGGTGTAACGCATTACCAGTTCCAGCTCCTTACGATTGGCTTCAACACCATATGGCCAGAAGTTTTTACCCATGAGACTGCGAGTGTCTTCAAACTCCTGGGTCACCCACGGCAGAGTGACCTTCAAAGAAGTGGTGGTTTCCAGGCTGGCGTAGGCTTGTAACTTGGCCTTGCTATACATCTCAAATACCGCTTTCGGCAACCATGGGCTCCCCTCTATCATGTCCGTACGAATCGCCACGGCATGCATGATTGGGAATATACGCGTCTTCCTGTAGTAGTTTTGTTCTGCGGCACGAACATCGGGGAACAGTTGCTTGATTTTTGGGTTGCCCTCCAGAAAAGCGCGAGGTGGAATTGCTGTGATCAACGCGTCACAGCCACCCGAAAGGAGTAACTCGGATTCATCGACACCGGGAGGCCCTTTCACAAGAGGGAAATCATCAGGAAGATAATATCTATCTAACTTCGGGCTGAGCCTGGCCCCATCGGAACTTTCCGTGGTCTCGATCCACTGCATCTCATCGGCTTTGACACCATACTCATCAAGTAAGAACCCGCGAATCCACGTGTTGGCACTGAATCCGTAACCAGGGGTACCTACTCTTTTGCCACGCAAGTCCCCGGGTTTTTCAATCCCCGAATCGACATGCACAAAAACATTGCGATGCCTGAAGATGCGCGAGATAAAGACAGGGATGAGTGTGTAAGACCGGAAATCTTCGTTGACGTACTTCCTGATAAAGGGGATCAGTCCTATTTCTGTGACTTCATACGTGCGATCCGGGTCAAACGCATGCCGACTGCGGCTCCCGCTACCGAAGTTTTTATAAAGTCACGCCGACTGGTTGCACTCTTTTTCATAGCGTAAGCTCTATCTTTGGCGTGCAGGAGGGTTCAAAGCCCCGCCGAAACGGGGTTTTTATTTTCAGAAAATACTAAGTGTTTACTCCCCCCAATCACCGACTTTGTCGCTACCAGGCAAGTCGTACTCAAGGTACTCCTTGATATTGAATGGCATTTTCTTCATATAAGCCTTAACGCGCTCACCAATTGCTTTGGTTTCCGGGTGTGCATGCATTGCTCAGCATGATCGCAGGCGAAAGTTTCCAGGCAAAATCAACCATCCCAAAATTTCGTGCAGCAGCACTTAACCGGGCACTGGAAGTACTTAGCTCCTACGAGCAGATCCCCGATAGCGTCAGCAATACGGGGCTGGCGTTTAATGGTTGAGGGCCGCGAGCATCATCGCCGATCAGCT
>PVMK01181020.1_pt1 | contig 24042 bp, 17 predicted proteins | sample 1853481 | NCBI WGS metagenome assembly PVMK01 (sample SAMN08533507, study PRJNA380276) | Marine sediment metagenome, whole genome shotgun sequencing project. | reverse complement strand
GACTCCGGCCAGCCAAATACCTTTTTATATTCTATTTCCGTACTCATACTTCAATCCTCCGGCCCACTTTTCCGTCGCCTTTCACGGTCGATCGCAGAAACTCGGCCACTTCGGCAGGGGTGGGAATTAATCCTCCTGGCACGCCGTGAAAATAGATCTCGGCCCTTTCGCCCACAGAGAGAATCACATCTTCTACCATCTGACCTAAGCACAACTCAAAGACCGCTACCTTTGGAGCCTTTTTTGACAATTCTCGAAGGGCATGTAAGGGATATGGCCAAAGGGATATGGGTCTGAACAGCCCGGCGTTAATCCCCTCGGTCTTGAGGTCTTCAATGGCGCTTTCAGCGATGCGCGCTGCAGTGCCGTAAGCCACTACGATAAGCTCGGCGTCTTCTGCGTACTTGGTTTCCCAACGCTGTTCTTCGGCCGTTATACGGTCATATTTTTTCTGGAGATCCAGATTATGTCTATAAAGCTCACCCTGCTGCCCAAGGATCATGGAGAATATGGCCCTTGCTTCCCGGCCCTTACAGCCGTGCAGGGCCCAGTCCTTTTCGGGCAGGTCCTTAAGGTCGATGAAGTCGGGGAAAACCACCGGTTCCATGACCTGCCCCATCAGACCGTCGCCCAAAAGCATGACGGGGGTGCGGTACTTATCGGCCAGATCAAAGGCCTCAACAGTCAGGTCAACTAATTCCTGGCCACCGGCCGGAGCCAGTACAGGTGTTCGGTAATCACCGTGAGCCCCGCCCCGAGTGGCTTGAAAATAATCGGCGGCCGACGGGGCTATATTGCCGAGACCCGGGCCCCCACGCATCATGTTTACAATGACTGCGGGAAGTTCCATCCCCGCCATATAAGAGATCCCTTCCTGCTTCAGGGAGATCCCGGGGGACGATGATGAGGTCATGGTCCTGGCTCCGGCCACCGAGGCGCCGAGGACCATGTTTATGGATGCGACTTCGCTCTCACCCTGGATAAAAGTGCCGCCCACCTCAGGCATTCTTGCAGATAGATACTCAGGCAGCTCGTTCTGGGGGGTGATGGGATAACCAAAATAATAACGACAGCCGGCGCGGACCGCCGCCTCTCCCACTGTTTGGGAACCGTTCATTAACATTTTTTCACTGGGCACGATACACCTCTATAGCTACTTCAGGGCAGACAGTGGCGCACATGGCGCATCCGACACATCCCTTTTCGCCTTCAGAAACGTTTTCTTTGGGTCGGGCTGGAGAGTAACCCTTGTTATTTAGCGACTCATCCACTTCGATCCTGTTGTTCGGGCAGATTTCAATGCAAATATGACATCCTTTGCAGAGTTCTCTGTCAACCGCTATCTTACCTTTTCTTGTCTTCTTTGCCATATTATCTACCGCTTAGTTTGAATTCAACCGGATACCCCTCTGCTCGTGCAGAGGATAATTTTGCGTACTGGTATTTTGCAAACCACTCTAATTATATTTTGGTTTTCCTTTTGTCAAGATTTTTGTTGGATTATTTTCATATTCGATAAATCGTAAGGGTTCACAGGTTCAGGGTTCAACGTTCAGGGTTAGGGACAAGGACAAAATTGAAGCCCCGAAGTCCTTGTAAAAAACGCCGGTTTTGCACTACAAAACGTTTGCAAAATGACGTACATGGCGTCAACCTTTGAACCTCTGAACCTTTGAACCCGTGAACGGTTACGATAAATCCTTATTTGGGAAGTCATGGCATCGATCTCATTTTGTTGACAAATGGAGTGCAGTGTGTTGTTTTTGAATCCATGATATGGAGTCTTTATTCTCCCATTGCGGGACACAGCGTTAATATCTTCCTCCTCCTGGGATTGGGAGGGTCGGTGGGATTCCTCTCCGGACTCAGCGGTGTGGGGGGTGGATTTCTCATGACGCCTCTGCTGATTATGGCCGGCATACCTCCAACCGTAGCCGCTGCCACAGATTCAAACCAGATTGTGGGTTCAGCAACTTCCGGGGCCTATGCCCACTACCGTATGGGAAGTGTGGATTTCAAGATGGGCCTGCTCATTTTTGCCGGAGGATTTGTTGGTAGCACCGTGGGTGTAGAGATCATCAAATTCATGAGGGAGGTTGGTGAGGTAGACTTCTTTATCGAGATCACCTATGTGGTGCTGTTAGGGATTTTAGGTTCTTTCTTGATGGCGGATAGTATTAGATGTCTCTTAAAGAAAAAAGGTGTCCCCGATTCGATTGAGAAATCGAAAAAGAGATCCTTCCATGACCGTCTGATGCAGGCCCTCCCATGGAAAATGCGATTTGACAAGTCTGACCTGATCCTTTCTCCTATAGTCCCTGTCTTAGCGGGCTTGTTCGCGGGGGTGGTGGCGGCTATCTTAGGTGTGGGCGGAGGCTTCATCATGCTCCCGACAATGTGCTATGTTCTCCGTATGCCCATGCATGTGGTGGTAGGCACAAACCTTTTTCAGGAAGTCCTCGTCTGTGCCAATGTTACCGCAATGCAGTCCATTACAAACCATACGGTAGATCTGGCATTGGCCCTGATCCTGTTATTGGGCTCCACGGTCGGGGCGCAATTCGGGGCCCGGCTGAGTCATAGAGTTAACGCGGACTACCTCAAATTGGTTTTGGCCTCCGTCATACTCCTGGTTATGGTCAAAATTCTTGTGGAGCTTACCTTTCCCCCGGACCTGGTCCTGGACATCCAGGGAGGTAGCTAAAATGAAACCGCGGAAGCGCTTTATAAAATTGGTTTTATGCGTGCCGGCGGCCCTGTTTTTCTTGGTCATCTCTCTACCTTTGTACGCAGCCTCTTCAAAACTCCTTGTCAAGCCGGATCTGGTCCGGATCGGGGCATTATACAACGGGACGAGAGTCCACGTCTCAGCAGAGATTCCCCGGGGATGTGATGCTATTGTGGAAGTAACGGGCGGGGATGTGGAAGAAACAGTGGTGCAAAAGGTGCGGCGGTTTGGTTTGTGGATGAACGGGAGGGAAATTACTGTCAAAGGCGCTCCCAGTCTCTATTTAGCCATGAGTAGCGAACCGGCTCTGCTCACCGGTCCGGGTGTGGCCTCTTTGTGGGGATATGAGGCGCTGAAAAAAGGAGTTTCATTCTCAGGACACATAAAGGTGACCGAAAACGACAAGATATTTAAGGAGTTTTTAAAGTTAAAGCAAAGCCTGAAACTCTATGGGGTATTCCCGGGGGCATTGAAGGTTTCTCCCTCTTCAGGGGCTCGATCCACTGTTCGGGGTTCCTTCAAACTTCCCTCCAACGTAATCCTTGGGAGCTATCAGGTGTCCCTGTCTGTTATTCAAAAGGGAGAAAGGCTCTTTCGTGAAACTGTCCCTTTAAAGGTTGTGATGGTCGGTTTTCCGGAGTTGGTTTATCGTATGGCTAAGAAGCATGCTGTTGCGTACGGATTCCTATGCATAACGATAGCCGCACTCGCAGGACTTTTTGTGGGGCTCGTTTTCGCAAAATCAAAACCGAACAATGGGCGTAAATCATGAGTGTTGGAGATGGTGTGGTGGAGTATTGGTTTTGAGATCAAAGAGGATGATCTCGTAAGAAGTCTCCAAGGCCGTCACTCCCGCGAAAGCGGGAGTCCAGTCCCGTCGCAGCGGAATGATTTCCCTGGATTCCCGCGTTCGCGGGAATGACAAAAACAGGTGAGTGACTTTTTACAAATTCATCAAGAGAAGGCATGATTAACTTGGAGGTTTTTATGAAGTATTTTATGGAACCTGAGAGTGTTGCCCTCATCGGGATAAGTCGCAAGAGCGGTCCCGGGAGCTTCAATCTCATGGAGAATATGATCAGGTTTGGATTTTCCGGCAAGATTTTCCCTGTTAATCCCAACAGTACGGAGATCCTTGGCAGAAGGGCCTATCCCAACATAAAGGCGATTAAAGAAAAGATCGATTTGGCTGTCATAAGTACTCCCCGTGAAACTACGCTCGGGATACTTGAGGATTGTGTTGCCGCAGGTGTCAAGGCGGCTATTGTGGTCAATCAGGGCTTTGCCGATGCAGACACCGTAGGGAAGGCACTCCAGCAGGGGATGTCAGAGATCGCAAAAAGAGATGGGCTGAGAATTCTCGGGCCCAACACACTCGGGGTTATCAACAACTATAATGATTTTACCACCTCTTTTATGCCGATAACAAAGGAGCAGGTTCCAATAGGTTTGATATGCCAGTCAGGGATCTTCTTTGTGGGGGCGCGGGAATTCAGCCGAAACATCGGGAAGGGGATTGATATTGGAAATGCCTGTGATATCGGATTTTGCGAGACCTTGAAATATTTGGGAGAGGATTCTGAAATCAGGGTTATTGCGATCCATATGGAAGGGCTAAACCAGGGAAAGGAATTCCTTGAGTTAGCCGAAAAAATTGTCAAAGAGAAACCGGTTATTATCCACAAAACCGGAAGCAGCGAGAGAGGGGCGAAGGCAGCCATATCTCATAGCGGGAGTATGGCCGGTAATTATCAGGTATACAAGGCAGCCCTGACACAGGCCGGTGTCACATTTCTGGAAGAGGACGGGCAGATGGTCTACGCGGTAAAGACGCTCCTCAACCTCCCCACCATGAAGGGGGACCGGGTAGCGGTCATAACTTTCAGCGGTGCAGCGGGGATCATGATCAGCGACAGCCTGGAGAGGCATGGTCTGAAACTTCCCTCCCTTTCCCCGGAGACCATTGAGTCGGTGGCTAAGCTCTCTCCTGAATGGATGCCTCTTGGAAATCCATTAGACATATGGCCGGCAGTGATGCTCCACGGAACCGAAAAAGCCTATTCAATGGCGTTAGAGGCAGTATTGAAAGATCGTAATGTAGATGGGGTTGTCTGTGTGGCTATCGGTCCTGAGAGTGATTTCTCATTTCTTGATGTTTCCGAAGCCCTCAAGAAGGTGGTAGAAAAACTTCCTGATAAACCTGTAGCGGCCTGGCTTTACGGTCCAAATTCAGTGGAGATCGGTGAAAGATTTGAATCCACAAAGAAGATAATGGTCTATCCGACCCTTGATGCGGCTTCATGGTCGTTGTCTCTCCTGAAAGACAGGCACGAGGTTCTTTCGCGGAATGGAAAAAGATGAACGTTGAACATCGAACATCCAGGTAAGCGAAGACTCCGACATCGAACGTCGAATGAAAAACAAACATCAACTTTAGGCACTTTAGTTCACTTTAGCTCACTTTAGTCACTTTTCCGGTTTATCCGGTTAGGAAGGGAGTATTAGGGGATTGGGGCCCCGGTAAAATAATGGAAAACTATAAAAAGGCAGCCACCTTAGATAATCATTTTGAGGCCCAACTGTTGGAATCGATTCTCAGAGAGCGGAATGTCCCGCACCTTATGAGATCTTACCATGATACGGCGTTTGATGGTCTGTTTCAGACGCAGAAGGGGTGGGGATATGTCAGCGCACCGCAGGGCTATTTAGATGAGATAATGGAGATCCTTTCCGATTTGAGACAGAATGACGCCAGTTCTATTGTTGAATCGGAGTGAGTCATTAAGTACTGTTTTTTCCGGTTGGGTGCAGACACCTTGAGGAAATAGTTGGTCATAAGTGCCTAAAATGACTAAAGTTAAAAATGTTGTTTGACATTTTAAAATAAACGGTCACAGAATAAGGCATTTGTCGATTCACCTGTTTGTGTAAATCGAGGGACAAACCGTTTGGATTGTGTACTTTGTGTTACAAGTGCCCTCTGATCTGGTTTATTTCTAAATTGCGGAGGTACAAATATGTTCAAGAAAATATTTCTTTTACTGATAATATCATCTGTTATGTTAGGATGTTATAGCAAAGACCTCAACTTCAAGATCCGATTCGCTCAGACAGAAGGTTTGCGGGCGGATGACCGGATTATTTTTGAGAAGAATCAGATCGGTAAGGTAGACGCCATCTCTTACTCCGAAAGGGGTGACTACATTGCTGATGTGAAGATCGATAAGGGTTTTATAAAAGCGGTAACTGAGCACTCCCGGTTTTTTATTATTAATGATCCTTCGGAAAAAGGGCGTAAGGCCATTGAAATGATAAAGGTGGCAGAGGGTGGCGTGCCTCTCGAAAAGGGTGCCATGATTGAGGGTTCTACACGGTTTGCGTTCCTCTTGGGTCAGATGGAAGAGGACTTTGGCAAAGCTATCTCAGAATTAAGCCTTAAAATCAATAAATTATCCGATGAAATCAAACAAATACCTGAGAGCGAAGAAATCAAGAAACTTGAGCGTTACCTGAATCAGCTAAAAGAAAAAATGAAAAAATCGGGGAAAGAGCTTCGCGAAAAAATACAAAAAGAGTTATTGCCCTGGATTCAGAAAGAAATCGAAAATCTGAAGGAAAGGCTCAGAAAGTTTGGCCGCGAAAAAGAGGTGGAACCTCTGGAAGTGAAGATGGAAGAAATAAGAAAAATCTGAATGCCGGAAAGTCTTCTTCTGGAACAACGCCCCCAACAGAATTATTAAGTTTGTGGCCCTTGGAAGCCCAAACTGTCGAATAACTGAGAGGAGGGAGAAAAACCCATGATAGGGCTGAGCGCTGAACAGAAGATGATACTTGCCACGGTTAAGGGGATTGTTCAAGAAAAGATACAGCCCAGGGCTGCAGAAATAGACGAGCGGGCGGAATTCCCATGGGACACGGTCAGGATATTTGCAGAAAATGGTATATTATCGCCTCTTCTCCCTGAAAAATATGGGGGTATCGGGTTGGACTATCTGACCTTTTCCATGATTTTGGAAGAAATCTCAAAGGTCTGTGCCTCTTCAGCCCTGATCCTGATTGCCCAGGCCGACGGCATGCTCCCTATTCATTTTGCCGGCAGTGAAGCGCTGAAAGAGAAATACCTGCCCGGGCTGGCCAAGGGAAAACTGGCCGGATTTGCAGCCACTGAGCCCGGGGCTGGATCGGATATCCTTTCCATGAAGACCCGTGCAGTTCGTAAGGGAGATGTCTATATCCTAAACGGCCAGAAATGTTTCATCACCAATGGGAGCATTGCCGATGTTTTAACCGTCTACGCATTCACAGACCCTGAAAAAGGCTCAAAGGGAATTACGGCCTTTGTCATAGAGAAAGGCTCCGACGGCCTCAACTATGGCAAGAACGAAAACAAGATGGGTATGCGAGGCTGTGTCAATTCGCAGCTGTTTTTTGAAGATATGGAGATATCCGCAGAGAATATCATCGGACATGAAGGCAAAGGGATTGCCAGCATGATGCCTGCCCTGGATACCAGCCGGCTCTTTTCCGCGTCCCAGGCCGTTGGTCTGGCGCAAGGCGCCATCAACGAGGCCGTTAAATATGCCAAAGAAAGGGTCCAGTTCGGTAAACCCATTGCCGAAATGCAGGCCATACAATTCATGATTGCAGATATGGTGGCAAACACCGAGGCCGCCCGTCTCTTGACCTACCAGGCGGCAAGATACCTTGACAGGAAAGAATCGAGATTTGTACGTAAATCGTGCGCAATGGCCAAATTTGTTGCTTCAGACAATGCCATGAAGGTTACGACAGATGCGGTTCAGGTCTTGGGAGGCTATGGCTATATGAAGGATTACCCGGTAGAAAGGATGATGCGTGATGCAAAACTTATTCAAATTTACACCGGCACGAACCAAATCATGAGGCTCGTCGCGGCGAGAGAAATATTCCAAGAATAGCCGTGTCGAAATTTGAAAGGGAGGTATTTAAAATGAGCAAATATATGCAGGTCGATATACGGATTATCCCCTTTTATGAGAAACGTTTTGAAAAACGTTTCCCCAATATGGCGAATTTGTTGAAACGAAATTCCCATAAGGATATTGTGGAAAAGGAAACCTCTTTTTATGAAATGGCTGATTATCTGGAGACCATCACCGATAATCCCAACACGCCATCTGATGTGAGAGATCAGCTCGGACCTTACGCAGAGAAGATAATAAAGCTAAAGGAGATTGCGAGGGAACATCTTCTATCCAGACGTCTCAATGAACTGGATCAGGTACTTTACCAGATGGAAGATCAGTTTGCAGACCTGGAAGACGTCCTCTGATAAAGAAAACCTTGAATTGTTCCCTTAAAAGCAGGTAGTTTAAGTTAGCTTTATTTATCTCTGAGTTCTCTGTGCCTCTGTGGCAATATGATTTCGTTATGATTATAAAAAAATATGACATCGGGTTGGAAGAAGCGCTTTCCAAGGTCCTTGGCACCCTGGAAAGGCCGTCACCAGTGGATCTGCCGGTGGATGAGGTCTGCGATCTGATTGCTGCAGAGGATCTCTTTGCTGTCGCGGATTGCCCCTCCGCGACTTCATCACTCAAGGATGGCTACGCGGTGGTCTCAAAGGATATAGAGGAGGTTTCGAAGGACCACCCTGTTAAGCTCAGGGTGACCGGTATGTCCGCTGCCGGTGATAGCACGTCAGGGGCTGTTGAACCGGGATCAGCAATAAAGGTGCTGACCGGGGCCCGCCTCCCTCAAGGGGCGGATGCGGTTATCTCGATTGAATTTACACGGGAGCAAGCAAACCAGGTGCTCTGTCTTAAAAATGCCGAGCCCGGACGTAATGTGCTCTCCCGTGGGACCGATGTGGAAACAGGAGACCTTGTTGTGTCCAAGGGAGAGATGCTCACCCCTGCCCTGACAGGTCTTCTGGCCGCCGGAGGGGTGTACCAGGTTCCTGTGTTTCCAAGTCCGCGTGTTGCTATCGTTGCTACCGGCGACGAGGTTGTGGCTCCGGGTGGTCCTCTCAAACCAGGCCAGCTTTACGCCAGTAACCTCGTGACTCTTAATTCCTGGTTGCGGCATTTCGGGTTTCCGGTAAAGAGCCGAGTGGTGAAAGACAATCCAAAGGAGATCCGCCGTATCTTTACCTCAATGCTTTCGGATGCCGATGCCCTTTTGACCAGCGGGGGTGCGTGGAAGAGTGAACGTGACCTGACTGTCAGGGTATTGGATGAAATGGGGTGGGAGCTGATCTTCCACAGGGTCCGTATGGGACCTGGTAAGGCAGTGGCTATGGGAATGCTTGATGAAAAGCCGGTTTTCTGTCTCCCTGGCGGTCCCCCTTCCAATGAGATGGCCTTTCTTCAGTTAGCGTTGCCGGGTCTTTTTCAGATTGCAGGGAGGTCGCCAATCCCCTTTGGGATCAAAAAGGTGCGTCTGGCATCAGGGGTAGGGGGTGATTTCACCTGGACTCAGTTTTATCAGGCTATCCTGGAGCGAAGGGGAGAAGAGTGGTGGGGAGTACCTCTAAAGATGAAAAGCCGTATCCAGTCACAGGCGCGTGCCGAGGCGCTTATCAAAGTGCCGGAAGGTGTAGATAGATTGGAGACGGGAGATATGATTGAGGTTCAGATACTTTCTTAGGTGAGCCCTTAGCGCAATTTTTGGGTTGACAAAAGATTCGCTTTGAGATATACAGAAAATTACGGAGCAAAATAATGAGCGTTAAACACACTTTTAAAGGTTTTTATTATTTTATTAGCCGGAGGGCCGGAATGCCTTAGTGTGTGTTTACGCAGGTATAGGGAAACAAAAGGCGGAGCACATGCTCCGCCTTTTTTTTTCACCATAGAACTTCAGATAAATAATTTCTCTGCGGTATCGGTCGCCCATTATATAAACTGGGCTCGACGACGTACTAATTTGTACGACTTACTCGGATTCCTCTCTCTGGTCCCGCTGAGAGCGGGATTAAATTAATTATCTGAAAACCTATACAATCGGCGTTCTTACACTGCCGGTACATGAGAGGAGATCGATGGTAAATAGACCACTTCAGGCCCGTTCATCTGGCAATCATAGTGCTGCAGGTAAAGATTTGGGTCTCAATGAGAGGCTTGGCCTGATCAGCCTCATAGACGAAGGTATGCGTTTGGGGTCTCCAGATTCCCCCATTATGGCAGATCTGTTCAATGATCTCTGGGATCTTGTGAATGAAACTGTTTCTGGAAGCAAGATTAACAATCTCAAGCCTGAAGATTCCCACAACGGTTTTAGGGTTATAGAAATTAACGCCGAGACAGGTGAAAATCTTGGTCGTTTGAACATGTTATATATGAAGAAACCTATTCCCTGCTATTATCTCGTTTACGTTGAGGTTGCGGCTCCTTTCAGGAGAAAAGGTTTAGGTACACAGATCTTGAAGCATTTCAGAAAATTTTTGAACAAGAAATCGGCCGTGGGTATTTTGGATAATATTATCCCGAGAGAAGATCTGACCTATGATATTTACCTGAAACAATCGTGGAAACCGGTTGAAAATGTGGTGGGGAAATCTATTTTAGAAGACCACCAGTATATGATCTATATCCCCCCCAGATTTGAAGGAAAGGATCTGAGAGCGCCTGTTTTAAAGCTGATGCACCACCTTAGCAGGAAACGGACAGCCATAGAGATGAGGGATAATCAGATCATGGTCCGGCGAACCATAGCCGAGTTTAAGGAACTCTACTCGGCACTGCTCGGCTATTTTGAGGACGAGATCAATAATGGAGAATCATCACCCCTTATGCGTTTTATGTTTACCCGTTTCGTGACAAAATTTATCGCCTTCAGAAGACGTATAGAAACCCTGGTCGGCTATACAGGTGGCGAATCCCTTGAACAGATTATATTAGCGCCTGAAATTACCGGATTACCCGCACAGTCCTATGCTCCTTTCGATCTGGAAAACAGTCCCAATCTCGTGAGCGGAGATATGGGGTTGTGGTCACGGCTTCCGGGTGCACTGAAAAAGCAGCCGGCTCGAATTATTGAGGCCCTCCCCAATTATCAGAGACCGAACCTTTTGAACTGGCTCAGAGAAAGGGGAGAGAATGCCGGTCATTCACTGACCATAGGTGATCTCATCGATCTGGGTTTTGATCCCACTCGTCTTAAGGAGATCAGTGTTGGAGGCGAAGAATTTATTTTCGAACGGATTCAAGCCAGGCAATTACCGGATTTGGAAAAAAAGAGGGTCCTCTTAGAGGGGGTGGAAGCAAAAATGCGGGGGTCGAAAATCAAGAATGCCAGCTTGAGAGTCAATCCGCCCCTGCTTACGATCCGGGACAGGGGCAACGCTTACGTTTTACGCCGTAAAATAGGAGGGATTCACTGGGAGGAAGCCGTGGAGCAGATCCACAGCTCGTCCCGGTTGAAAAAACTCGACAATTCACTGAAACTGCACAGGATGATACTCGGAACAGTGCGCGAGGCAAACCGTGCGGTCTCTAAATTGGTGAAAGTGGAAGGGATTGAATCGCAGGATCTGCTTGCATGTTTTGTATCGTGGGATATAAAGGCGAATCAGCCGCTGCTGATGGTTGATTTTTCTAACTGCTACTTAGAGTCGGTTTGGATGGCGTGATTTGGATTGATGATTGTTGATTGATGATTGTCGATTGTTGGAGCTCAGCACACCTGTTCGACTGACGTGTGGTTAAAATCTGAATGGTCGACGTTAAAGCCGACCTTTTTTTAAAATGACACGAAGTCCCTTAACTTTAGTCACTTTAAACTTTCGGTATTTACATAACAGGGCCCATCTGCCAGGGCACAAACTCATTATCTCCAAAACCGAGAAGTTCGCTCTTGGTTTTCTTGCCGGACGCTGTTTCTAAAATAAGACTGAATATCTCTTCCCCCATTTCCTCTACGGTTGCCTTGCCGTCAATTAATTTGCCGCAGTTGACATCCATGTCGTCCATCAGGGATCGGTACATTTCCGTATTTGAAGCCAGCTTGATGGTTGGGACCGGTTTGAAGCCACAGACTGTTCCACGACCAGTGGTAAAACTGAGCATGTTTGCGCCTCCGGCCACCATTCCCGTGACAGAGGCAGCATCGTAGCCGGGTGTGTCCATAAAGACCAGTCCTTTGGCAGAGACCTGTTCTGCATATCCGTACACCTCCACCAGATTCGTTGTGCCCCCCTTTGCCGATGCACCCAGGGATTTCTCAAGGATGGTGGTAAGTCCCCCTGCCTTGTTGCCCGGTGTGGGATTATTATTTATTTCTCCACCTAACCGGCTGGTGTAGCTTTCCCACCATTGGATACGGTCTATCAGTTTTTTGCCCACCTCACGACTTACGGCTTTTCTGGTGAGCAGATGTTCAGCCCCGTAGATCTCGGGGGTTTCACTCAGGATGGCTGTACCGCCGTGTGAAACCAGGAGGTCTACCGCGGCCCCAAGGGCCGGGTTGGCTGAGATGCCAGAGAATGCATCAGAGCCCCCGCATTCCAGGCCGAGTGTGATATGACTCGCCTTAACAGGAACGCGTTTTACGCTGTCGGCTTTTGCCAGCATCTTATCTATTGTGGCTATGCCCCGGCGTACGGTGTTTCCTGTTCCCCCGGATACCTGAATGTTCATAACCTGAAACATCGAACCTTCTTTGAGATCCATATTTTCAATCAGAGAGGATGTCAGGTTTACTTCACACCCCAGGCCCAATAGAAGGACAGCGGCAAAGTTGGGGTTGCGGGCATATCCTGCCAGGGCGCGCTGGAGTAAAGAAAACCCTTCGCCTTCGGACATGCCGCATCCGGTCCCGTGTGTCAGAGAGAGGACTCCGTCCACATTGGCAAAGCCGGCCATTATTTCCCGGGTGAAGGAGTCTGCTATAAAACGCGCCACACTTGCAGAGCAATTGACGGTGGGCAATACTCCGATGTAGTTACGCGTCCCCACTCTTCCATCATTTCGCACAATACCTTGAAATGAAGCACGGCCCTCCTCCGGCATCATCCGGACAGGTCGAGCGTCCACACCTATGGCGTGATCCCTGGAGAAATCGGCCATCTTTAGGTTGTGAGTGTGGACATGGTCTCCCGGTTCTATGGCTGTAGAGGCGAAACCGATAATCTGGCCGTATTTCTTGACCGGTTCTTCCGCATTTATCCTCTTGAAGGCGACCTTGTGGCCAGCAGGAACCGAATTCCTCCGAACTACGACTTCGTTGCCGATCGTGTCTCCCGGGGCAAGATCTATCAGTGCGACAGAGACATTATCCTCCTGATTAAGAGTAAGTGTTGCGGGCTTTTTTTCAGCCATGTTGTTTTCAATCATTATAACCGTTCACGGGTTCAGAGGTTCAGGGTTCGAGACAAGTCCCGCGGCGGGACTGGACTCCCGCGTTCGCGGGAGTGACGGTCTTGGAGACTTTTTGCGAGTTTGTCAACAATCAACCCCGCTAAAGACGGCATCTTCGACAATCATCAATCATCAATCAACAATCATCAATCCAAGACGTATTCCTTTTCTTTGAGTTTTGCATGGGCCGCCGCTAATCTGGCAATGGGGACCCTGGGTGGAGAGCATGAGACATAGCTCATGTTGATATGGTGACAGAACCTGATGGAGTCAGGCTGCCCCCCCTGCTCGCCGCAAATCCCGACCTTCAGATCGGGCTTTGTCTTCCGGGCCCACTCCATTGTAATCCTCATCAGCCTGCCAACACCCTTGATATCCAGGACATCGAAGGGATTGTGCTCCAGTATCCCCCGTTCTTCATAAAGTGGGAGGAATTTATTTTCAGCGTCCTCTCTTGAAAAAGAGAAGGTCGCCTGGGTAAGGTCATTTGTGCCGAAGGATATGAATTCCGCCAATTCGGCAATCCTACCCGCCCGCATGCAGGCCCTAACCACTTCCACCATGGTCCCGAATTCATAGGGGACCTTGATATTGTACTTTTTCTCTACTTCTTTGTTTATCTTGGTTACATACCGGTGGACCCATTTTAGCTCTTCTAAGGTACACACCTGGGGGATCATGATCTCGGGAGAAACCCGGCCACCCTCTTTTATATGTTCGGCCGCGGCTTCGAACACGGCCCTGATTTGCATAGAATAGATCTCCGGATAGCTAATTCCGAGTCTGACCCCCCGGTGACCTAACATTGGGTTGATCTCAGTCAAGGACTTCACCTTCTTGAGCATAATCTCCTTGGATTCAATCATTGGTCCGGCTAAATGCTTGGCCTTGAGTTCTTCCAAATGCTTTATGATCAGCTCGAGGTTAGCTTCATAACGCTCATTCAGCTCAGGATCAATTATCTTCAGGGTGTCAGGAAGATCTGCCACGCCGTCTATTGTCTGTTTCAGGTCCCTGAGTTTGTTGATCTCATCCAAAAGCTCTTCAGCAGAAGGGAGGAATTCATGAATGGGGGGATCTAAGAGGCGGATGGTAACAGGGTAACCGTCCATAATCCGGAAGATCTCTTTGAAATCTTCTTTCTGATACGGGAGGAGCCGATCTAAGGTCGCCTCCCTCTCTTTGGTAGTCTCTGCTAAGATCATTTCCTGCACAATCGGCAACCTGTCAGGATCATTAAACATTCTTTCTGTCCGGCACAGTCCTACACCCACGGCGCCATATTTCTTGGCCTTTGAAACCGAGTCAGGGGTGTCTGCATTGGCCATGACCTGGAGTTCGCTGATTTCGTCCGCCCATTCCAACAGGACTAAAAGGTCTTCGACAAATTCCGGTTCTATTGTGGCTACCTTGCCCTGGTAGACGTTGCCGGTGGTTCCGTCCACTGTAATCAGGTCGCCTTCCCTGAGTGTGATCCCCGAGATAACAGCTTCCCGCTCAATATTATTGATCACGATTGCCTCGCATCCGGAAACACAGGGCTTTCCCATGCTCCTTGCAACCACGGCGGCATGGGATGTCTTGCCGCCCCTGCTTGTAAGTATTCCCTGGGCGGCAAAGAATCCGTGAATATCCTCAGGTTTGGTTTCTTCTCTTACAAGTATTACCTTTTCGCCCAATTTTGCCTTGCTATCAGCCCTGTCCGCGTCAAAGACCATCTTGCCTGATGCGGCCCCCGGAGATGCCGGCAGTCCCTGGGCCAGAACCTCAACCTTGGCATTCGGGTCAAGACGGGGATGGAGGAGCTGCTCCAACATGTCCGGCTCTATCCTCAATATTGCCTCTTCCTCAGAAATAAGCCCTTCGTTCACCATATCAATAGAGGTCTTGATGAATGCCGCTGCGTTCATCTTTGCGTTTCTTGTCTGGAGGCAGTATAATGTTTTGTTCTCTATTGTGAACTCGAGATCCTGGACTTCACGGTAGTGGTTTTCCAGGGTGTGCCTCAGCTTTTCTAATTCCGGATAGAGGTCGGGCATCTCTTTCCTGAGTTTGTGGATCGGTTTCGGGGTGCGGATACCGGCTACCACATCCTCACCCTGGGCATTGATCATATACTCACCAAAAAAGCGGTTTTCGCCGGTGGCGGGATCTCTCGTAAATGCGACACCGGTGGCGCTGTCATCGCCCATGTTTCCAAAAACCATTGTGCAGATATTGACTGCAGTGCCATCGGCCATATCTTTGGTGATTTTGAATTCTTTTCTGTAATCAATAGCCCGCTTCCCCATCCACGATCTGAAAACAGATTCCACAGCCAGTTCTAACTGTACATACGGGTCCTGTGGAAAGGGTTTGCCTGTTTCCTTTTTCACCAGGTCCAGAAATTCACCGCAAGCCTCTTTCAGGGCTTTTCCATTGAGTTGGACATCATCTTCCACCTTATATTTTTCTTTGATATTGAAAAAAATACGGCTGAAGGCGATATCATCCATGTCCAGAGCGATGTTACCGAAAAGTTGGATCAGCCTGCGATAAAGGTCATACACAAAACGTTCGTTTTTGGTAATTCGGATAAGTCCTGCAACAGTCTCATCGTTGAGGCCAAGATTCAGAATGGTATCCATCATTCCGGGCATGGACATGGCTGCTCCCGATCTGACAGATACCAATAAAGGATTTTCAATATCTCCAAAACCTTTCCCTGTTTCCTTTTCCAACAGTTCCATAGATGCCTGTATCTCATCCTTTAACTGCTGGTTAAGTCTTTCCTTTTTCTGACCCAGATAGGTCAGACAAGCCTGGGTTGTAATAACAAATCCTGGCGGGACAGGGAGCCCGATCCGGGTCATTTCGCAGAGATTTGCCCCTTTTCCTCCTAACAGTTTTTTGTTTTTCCCATCCCCCTCATTGAACGAATATACAAATTTTTCAACTTCCATTATGTGCCTCCCCTTTATTTCCTTTTTCTTACATATTCAAATAGATAAGCAAAACCAAACAAAACAACACCTAACCCGAGGACTTTCAACACCGACATTTCTTGAAAAAAAAGGCGAGCAAGAATAAAGGCAAATACGCCGGAAAGAATAAGCCGGATGACAATCATTCGAGTGTTTTTCATTGAGGCCAGACCTCCCTCACGATTTCAGATTTCGGATTTCAGATTTCGGATTGAAAAAAGAAAGTAATCTCATCAAGTTGAAAATCGCTGAACAAAAGTAGAACAAAATTAAAAGCCATTTTTCTGGGTTGTCGTCCAGGCAATCTCTAACGATTTATAGCGTTCACTTACGGCTTTTTAAAAGGAATGACTGTAGCCGGTTTGCCAGGGGTATTCTTTTTTTGATTCGGGCCCTGGGATTGCTCACCCTCTCTGATCGTCACCTTCTTGACCTCTTCGAGCCGCATCTCTTTTCCCCGCATGGTGAATACCTCGCCGTAAATATATTTATCTCTAAGTATCCATGTGACGGTCTGGGTGGGTATGGTGAGCAGCAGCAGGGTGACGTGATACCAGTCCTTTTTCATATCGGGTTCGATATGTTCTACGCGTGCAAAAACGGCAGGGTGTTCCTGATGATAAATAAGGACAACGTCGCCTTCTATAGCCATCTTACGGACCTTGTTAAGTTGTTGAGTAGTTGAGTGGTTAAGTCCCGCTGAACTCTTAACTCCACACTCCTCACTTTACACTTCATTCACTGTCCCTAAGAACAGAGCCTGGATCTGTCCTCAGTTTTTCTAACTTCGTCTCGAAACCACTCCCCAAATCCACCCCCATCTCCTGGGCCCTTTTCTTGGCGTTCAGTCCGATGTTCCTACTATCGGTGTAGAAACTATCATTCTGATGAGAGGTGGGGTTGAAATTAGCGAGACGATCTTTCTCAGATTGGTGATATGCACCCCTGGAAATCAGTTTTTTTAGATTATTACCTTCACAACCTGGACATGCAAGGTCTTTTTCGTCCTCGGCCTTCATTAGCAGGGTTTGAAACTGCCCCTGACAGCTTTGGCATTCATATTCATAAATCGGCATCGGCCGGTTTCCTCCTTGGAGTTGGTTCAATCGCCTCAGGAATTGGGCACCTGATGGAGTTGAAACTCTATGTGTTAATTGTAGATACTCATTTTTCCAACTCAACGACTCAACCACTTAACTATTTGTCGATCTCTATTCATATATCAGATGCCGGGAATTTAGGCAATAATCTCCTTGCCCAGTCATGTATGGAACTTCGGGGATAATAACCGTATATTCAAGCCTATTTCTCGTCCAACATCTCCCTCAATTTCTGTGATAATTCTTTTATCTTGAAGGGCTTCTGAATAAAACCATCGCATCCTCGATCCATTATCTCAGTTGCCTGGCCGTTAATGCTGTATCCACTGGAAAGGAGGACCTTTATATGAGGATCGATCTCTTTTAGCCTGTCATAAGTCACACTCCCACTCATATCCGGCATGATCATATCCAGAATCACCATATCAATCCGCTCCTTGTTCTTTTCATATATTTCAATGGCCTCTTTTCCGCCTCTCGCGATCAGGATTTTATAACCCAGCTCCTTAAACAGCTCCTCAGCAACTTCAATGATCATATCCTCATCGTCTACGAAAAGAACAGTCTCGGATCCCCTAAGTATATCCCCGGATGGCTGCTTCTCTTCAATGATCTTTTTTGCAGAAGCAGGCAGATAGATATTAAAGGTGGTTCCATGACCCTTTTCACTGTATACATTGATAAATCCACCATGATTTTTGACTATTCCATATGACGAGGCCAATCCCAGGCCGGTGCCCCTGCCCATCTCTTTGGTGGTGAAGAACGGATCAAATATCTTTTTCTGGGTTGCTTTATCCATTCCAACCCCTGTGTCAGTAACGGATATCTTTATATATCTCCCAGGTTCAATAGAAAACGGTTTTGCATAATTCTCGTCAATGGTCACGTTCTCTGTTTCCAAATACAGGTTGCCACCCCCTGGCATTGCCTGCCAGGCATTGACATAAAGATTCAACAGGACCTGCCCAATCTGTCCCCGGTCGATCTCCACAGACCAGAGATTCTCCTCGTATTTGTCATTTATAATGATCTCTTTCTTGGTGCGGCCAAACATACGACTTTCTTCCTTGATGAGCTCATTCAAGTCAGTTGGCCTAACCTCATATTTTCCACCTCTCGCAAACCCTAAGAGCTGTCTCGTTAGATCGGCGGCACTTTTAACATGATCCTCTACCCCTTTCAGATGCTCAAAATCCGGATGGGAAGAATCTTTACTCATCAGCATTATAGAGGTGCGGCCCTGGATGGCCATAAGCAGGTTGTTAAAGTCATGGGCGATACCACCTGCAAGGGTTCCTATGGCCTCCATCTTCTGGGCCTGCTGGAGCTGGGCTTCAAGTTCTTTTTGTGATGTAATGTCCCTCAGAAAATTGAGGGTAGCAGGTCTCCCTTCCCAGTTTATTAGAACTGTATTGAGCTCAACCGTTAATTCTTCATTATCGCTGTCTGTTATTTTAAATGAATAGATGTTGGGAAAATCTTCTCCTGCCAATCTTCGCCTATGCATATCAATAACCATATCCCTGTCGTCAGGATGAATAAAATCAGCAAAAGAAGTCTTAGCGAGTTCTTTCGCCGAATAACCGAGCAGGTCTTCAGTCTTGGGGTTGGCAAATTTAATTACTGCATCTTGAGCAATAAAAATGGCATCAGTGGCATTTTCTACCAAAAGACGATATTTCTCCTCACTCTCCCGCAAAGTCTCTTCGGCAAGTTTCTGCTCCATGATGTCTTTGATCCAGACCTGTATTCCTTTCTCTTTGTCAGAAGGGAAAGTGATTGGCCGGGCATTGATCTCCCCGTAAAACCATGAGCCATCCTTGCGCTGCAGTTTGACTTCATATCGGCGCAAAATTTCCCTTCCCTGCATACGGGCCTGCGCACGCTCTCTTGTCAATTTCTGATAGTCAGGATGATATACCACCCAGTGGTTTTGGCCTACTAACTCGCCTTTCTCATATCCCAGCATCTCGTTTAAACGCTTGTTTACAAAAATAATATTTGGGCCTTTCTGGATGAATATGCCGTCGAAGCTCTCCTCCACAAGGTTACGGTATTTCTCCTGGCTCTCACGCAATGCCTCCTCAGCCTGCTTTTGTTCGGTGATATCGTATCCAACACCTTCGAGATAGCCCTCTTCGGGATAGGCATGAGCAGAAAACCGTACCCAGACCTCATCGCCATCTTTGCGGGAAAAGCTGGTCTCTAAATTATTAACCTTTCCTTTTTCCATAAGGGTATCCATCATCTTCTCACGGACGCTGGGATCAGCGTAGTGTTCTGATACTACGAAATCATTTATACACTCCTCAGAGTTTTTATAACCATATGTCCGGGCAAAGCGGTTATTGCACTCGAGCACTTTCCCATCGCTGAGCCTCGTTCGAAATATCGCTACCTGAGCGTTGTTGAAGATGTTGCGGTATTTCTCCTCATTCTTCTTTGAGGCCTCCTCAGCCTGCCTGCGCTCGGTTTCATCTGAATAAATAGTCACGATCTCTCCGGAGGGTAATTTGCAGACGAAATTTTCTCTCCACCCTTCTATCCGTTCGTCTTTATACATGGCTATTGGATGGTGTTCCGGTTTGCCTGTTTTCCATACCCGTTTGAATACATCGAAAAGCCCGAATTCCTTTACACCGGGAAACACTTTTAGGACGCTTCTGCCAATAAGGGTTTCTTTGTGAATATCTTCTATTCTTTCCCCGGCCTTGTTGAAATCAACAAAGATGAAGTCCTCCCCTTCATTCCTGGCCTCGTATATGGCCACCCCGTCGCTCATATTGTCAAAGAAGGCTCGATATCGCTCTTCGCTTTCCTGAAGGGCGGTCTCAGTCATTTTCTGCGGTGTGTAATCGGTTACAATTTCTATTCCGGCGATCACCTGTCCATCAGGGTCATAGAATGGAAAGGCAGTATTGAAACGCCACATTTCTTCGCCGTTCTTATCATAGGATTTCATAATCGCTTTATGGGGCTTTTGATCATGAATGGCCTTCAGGACCGGACAATTTTCGCAGACAGTGTCCCTGTTCTTGAAAAACCTATAGCATGGCTCAGTGAACATCTCCGGGCGGTCACCGAAAAGATTCTTTGCCGTCTGGTTGGCATAGATGGTCTTCATCTCGGGTGTAATGATCACTATGGTATCTTTGATGGAAGATAAGATTTGTGTCTGCAGATCAATCGTTCCCCCGGCCTCCGCATGCTTCTCGGCCCCCTGTTCAAATTCCCTGATCCTTTGCTCCAATTCTTTGTATGTTGGTTTTGCGGCCATCAGAAAATCCTCCGAATATCCTCAAAAGAAAAATCGGGCTGGTTTTATGATCTATTTCCCTTCCAGGAGATCCTTCAATTTCTCGGCAAAAGGTGCAATCGAAAACGGTTTCTGCATGAATGCTTCAGCTCCTGCATCAAGGATGTCCTGGGCAGGGCCATGTATGCTGTAGCCACTGCACACGATCACTTTCATATCTGGTCTTGCTTCCATGATAAGAGGGTAAACCCTGCCGCCGTCCATATCAGGCAGCTTTATGTCGAGGAGTGCGAGGTCAATCTGGCCGTCAAAGGTCTTTGCAAGTTCAACAGCCTCTTTCCCCGTCCTTGCCAGAAGCACACGATAGCCAAGCATCTCCAATATCTCGCTGAACAGGCCCACGAGAGGCTCTTCATCCTCAATAACCAGGATGGTGCCTTCGCCCATGGCGATTTCGGTCTCCGGTTGTTTAACTGCCTTTGCTTCCTGCTCCTGGCTCTCTACACTTATGGCAGGAAGATAGATACGGACCCCAGTACCTTTGCCCGGTTCTGAGTCCACGATGATTGCGCCATCGTGGCTTTTGATTATGCCATACACAGCGGCCATCCCCATTCCACGGCCCTGGAACTTGGTGGTGAAAAAGGGTTCAAATATCCTGTTTTTTGTTTCCTCATCCATACCCTTACCGTCATCTTCGATAGTGAGACAAACATAGGAGCCGGGTTTAAGACCGGCATGCTGTTTTGTAAAATCATCATCAACATTTTTGTTTTCAGCAGTTATTTTGATAATGCCCTCATCTTCTATGGCCTCATTTGAATTGGTCAATATGGCAGACAGGACCATCTGCATCTGAGCATGGTCGGCCCTGATATAAGAGATGTCTTTCGGGAAATGTGTTTCCACCCTGACTTCAGGGCTGAGGTCATGTTGCAGGATCGGCAACGTTTCTATCGTAAAATCATCCAACTTCAGATTCTTTGCGTTATATTTTCCTCCTTCAGAATAGGCCAACAACTGGTCAGTCAAACGGGACATCCGATGACCGGATTCATTCATGGCCTCAAAATACTTAGCTCTCCTTTCATCTTCAGGCAATTCCATTTTAAGGAGCTCAATATTCCCCATAACTCCCATCAGGGCATTGTTGAATTCATGGGCAACACCACCTGCTAATGTGGCAATAGCCTCCATCTTAGTAGCTTGTTGGAGTTGGGCTTCAAGCCTCTGTTTCTCGGAAATATCCCTAACAACACCCCTAAACCCTATTGGCTCACCTCCTGCATCACTTCTTAGCGATATAGAAGCCTCTACTACTATTTTGGTTCCGTCTTTTCTTATAATTTCCCAGCCAAAGCCTTTGTCAGGTTTTCCAATGGTGTATACTTTGTTGAAAGTTTGATATAGTTTCTTAGCATTCTCTTCATCAGTGTACTGGCGGTTGTTCATACCCATCAATTCATCTTTTGAATATCCAACGATTTTACACAATGAATCATTGAAGAACGTAAAATTTCCAGCGATATCAACTTCAAAGTAGCCATCTTCTATACTTTCGAGGATGGTTCGGTATTTCTCTTCGCTCTCCCGCAGAGCCTCTTCTCCCTTCTTGATCTCGGTGATGTCAGTAACGGCGTTTATGAGATGAACTGTACCCATTATTTCGATTGTTGCAGCCGACCACAACAATGACACGGGTTCACCATTCTTCTTTATAAGAGTCACTTCCTGCTCTCGAAATCCCCCCTGCTCCTTAGCAGCCTTCACAAGCCTGGATCTCTCCTCGTAATCAGCCCATAAACCAAGTTCCTTTGAGGTCCGACCGATTAACTCGTCACGTTCGTAACCCGTGATTTCCTTGGTCGCCTCGTTAACCTCCACATAACGTCCATCTTCAAGTGTACTAATGTGAAGCCACTGAGGATTGGAATGGAAAAGTTTGTAATACTTCTCTTCGCTCTCCCGCAGCGCCTCCTCTGTTTGCTTACTGTGCTCAACTTCATTCTCAAGCAGCTCTACGGATGTGGTGGTCTGTTGGAGCTTGCTTGCCATGCTGTTGAATGAGCGGGCCAAATTGCCAAACTCGTCATTTCGCCCCGCATCAATTCTGTATTCAAAGTCTCCTTTTCCAATTTCTTTGGTAGCCTTATCAAGTGTAGCAAGAGGTTGAGCGATCTTCCGACCAATCAGGTAAGAGACTAAAACTAAAATCAAGATTATTACACTGCCTATCAAAATAATCGACTTAACCGAATCAACGATCGGTGCTATGACTATGTTCATTTGACGATAGCAGATAACATACCATGATTCACCCGTGTTGCCCTTTTTATGATCAATAGATTCAAAGGTTCCCCCAAAACCATATCCTTTTTCCCCTTTTGTCAGTTTAATTTCTGAAAGCCCGACAAGATACTTTTTCCCGGAATCGTCGATAATGAAGGATTCGCTATCTTTGCTTTCCAATCTTCTAAAAATAGAATCATGAATCTGTGTGCTCAATGGTTCAAAGCCTTCTTCAAAAACGACTATTCCGCCAGAGCGGGTCAGTTTGAATTTTCCGACTAATTTATCCTCCGCACCGGATATCAGTTCGCTGATACTACCAAGGATATTGAGATTACATTTTAATATGCCGATTATTTCCGTACCTTTTCTGACAGGGACAACAAGCCCCAGTACATATCCGCCAACACTATCATCATATCCGCGGTCATCGAAAAACACCGCCCCTTCTCCATTATCATAAGACCCCAGCCACCAGTATTTATGCCCGTGAGCAAGAGTTGACAGCTTTGAAGTTGATGCAACCAAGGCACCAAATTTATTTGTAAGGAAGATTTCCCCGTACTCGCCCTTGAGGATCGCCTGTTGGTTTTTTAGAAAGGTCGATACTCTATTATCAGTGAATTTCAGAATAAAATTGTCAGCAGGGTCTTTTATTGATTTCCATTTTTCATTTTGAAGTTTTATGGATTCTTTTCTCTTTTCATCAGACAGGTTAGCATAGGAAGAATTACTCGTCTCCAAGGCTTTTCTTATGATGGGTGTATTCGCCAGCGTCAGGGCAGTCTTCACTTTTTCATGAAGAAGCTTATCAATGCCACCTGAAACCTCATCAGCAATGGATCTTGTGTACATGGACTGTGATTTTATAATCGCGTTATAGCTGATTTTGTATATCGTAAATGATAATAGGATCAAAACGATCATACCGGTTATCAAAATAGCAAGAGAAAGTTTATTTGAAAATCTCATTACTACGACCTCCATCAGGGTTTAATAGAGTAAGTAAGTTTGACAACCAATCCTCTTCATACATAACTCTAACAAATTCGCATTTTTGAGCAATTTTTATCAATACACCAAAATTGATGGCCTTGTAAAAAGTCAGAAAGCACCCGTTACTGTCATTCCCGTGAAGCTTGTCCTCGACTCCGATCGGGGAACGGGAATCCAGGAAAATTAATTCCTTATGGACTCCCGCTTTCGCGGGAGTGACGGCCCTGGAGACTTTTTACGAGTTTGTCAAAATTAATGTATTAAGAATTTGGGAGACTGCCTCAGTTCAGGTTTCGTGCATCATTATAGCATCGAACCATCTGAATTTCATTAAATAATTGAGTCTGAACTGAACCGAATCTGGGAATCT
>PVMK01137278.1_pt1 | contig 24044 bp, 22 predicted proteins | sample 1853481 | NCBI WGS metagenome assembly PVMK01 (sample SAMN08533507, study PRJNA380276) | Marine sediment metagenome, whole genome shotgun sequencing project. | reverse complement strand
ACATGGTTTTTGGTGGAACCATCGCCACCTATGGCCGGGGCCGTGCCGTCGTCGTCGGGACCGGTATGAATACCCAGTTCGGTCGGATTGCCCAGATGTTGCAATCCGTCGAATCCGGCAAGACGCCTCTGCAGCGGACTCTCGATAAGTTGGGTCGTGTCCTGGCCGTAGCAGCACTTGTCGTCGTGGCCGCTATCGTCGCCATGGGCATGCTCCGCGGCCAACCGTTGCTGGAGATGTTCATCTTCGGGATCGCTCTGGCCGTCGCCGTCGTGCCGGAGGCCCTTCCGGCAGTCGTCACCATTTCGCTGGCGATCGGCGTGCAACGTATGGTGAAGCGCAACGCCCTCGTGCGCCGCCTGTCAGCCGTCGAAGCCCTGGGCAGCACCTCGGTCATCTGCTCGGACAAGACCGGCACGCTGACCAAGGACGAGATGACCGTCCGCAAACTCTACACGCCCGAAAGAACGCTCACCATCTCCGGTAGCGGCTACGCGCCCGAGGGCGAGCTCTCACTGGACGGCCTGGCTGTCGAGCCCTCTCCACAGGAGACGGAGTTGCTGCTGGCCGCCGCGCTAGTTTCCGATGCACACCTCGTCCGCGACGACACACACGGCGCTTGGCACATCAAGGGAGACCCCACCGAAGGCGCCATGATCGTGGCGGCAGCGAAATCCGGTTGCACAAGGACGACCTGGACCTCGAGTTTCCCCGCATTGGCGAGATCCCCTTCACCTCTGAAGCCAAACGGATGACAACCTTGCATTCGATCGCGAATGGTCAGGTCGCGTACGCCAAGGGCGCGCCCGAGACCATCCTCGATTCGTGCTCTCGGCAATTGACGGCGCCAGGCGAAGTCGCGCTCGAGGATGCCGACCGAGACAAGATTCTGGAAGCGGTCCAACAGATGGCTGGCGAAGCCCTCCGCGTGCTCGCCGTGGCCCGCAAGGCAGACGCCACCCTCGAAGACGCTGAGCACGATATGACCTTCCTCGGCTTGCTGGGCATGATCGATCCACCGCGTCCCGAGGCCCGAGCCGCCGTCGAACGATGCGAGCAAGCTGGCATCAGAGTCGTGATGATCACGGGCGACCATCCCCTCACTGCTGCGGCCGTGGCTCGTGAGCTCGGTTTGTTCAAGGCGGGGCGCGCGGTGACCGGCGCAGAGCTCGAAGACATGAGCGACGAGGAGCTCGAGCGCAATGTCGAAACCATCGAGGTCTATTCCCGCGTTTCCCCGGCTGACAAGCTTCGGGTGGTCACCGCCCTGCAAGAGCGCGGTCACGTCGCAGCGATGACAGGCGACGGCGTGAACGACGCACCGGCTCTCAAGAAGGCGGACATCGGCATTGCCATGGGGATCACCGGCACCGACGTGAGCAAAGAAGCCGCCGCGATGACCCTGCTCGACGACAACTTCGCATCGATTGTTGCGGCGGTGGAAGAAGGGCGCGGAATCTTCGAGAACATCAAGAAGTACCTGATGTATCTGCTCTCCTCGAACATCGGTGAGATCGGTCTCATGGCCGGCGCCACGGTCGCTGGTTTGCCGCTGCCCTTGACTGCCGTGCAGATCCTCTACGTCAATCTGGCCACCGATGGCTTGCCTGCGCTGGCACTGTCGGTCGATCCCCCCGAAGACGACCTGATGCAGCGACAACCGCGGAACGCGCGCACCGGAGTATTTACTCGCCCCGTCCTGACACTGATGATTATCGGAGGGCTGTGGTCCACAGCGGTGAATCTCGGCCTCTTCACATGGGCCCTGCGCTCGGGTCGCAGCGTTGCTGGGGCCATGACGATGACCTTCGTGTCTCTGGTGTTGATCCAGTTCTTCAAGGCCTACAACTTCCGCTCCGACCGACAGTCCGTCTTGCATCGGCCGTTCGCCAACAAGTGGCTGAACCTCGCCATCTTTGGGAGCTGGGGCTGTTGGTATTCATCGTGTCCTTTCCACCGCTGCACGAGCCGTTCGGCACCTACGCGTTGTCACGGAGGACTGGCTGATCGCCATCGGCGCATCGTTGACCATCTCGCCAGTCCTAGAGCTGGCCAAGTGGTTCGAACGGCGCGGTTGGTTCGGAAAGCTATCCTGACGGTAGGCCCAATGAACGCATGGACGATACTTCAGGATGCGCTGTTTTTGCTTCTGGGCGCAATGCTCCTCGGCGCCCTGTTCGAGAGATTCAAGCAGAACGCTGTGCTCGGGTACTTGCTAGCTGGGGCTTTGCTCGGGCCGAATGCGTTCGATGTGCTTCCGAACCGTGACACGATCCTATCGATCGCCGAGTTGGGGGTCACCCTCCTGTTGTTCGCAATCGGGATGGAGTTTTCGTGGCGCAAGCTGCGGCGCATCGGCTCGATCGCCCTCGGAGGCGGAACCCTTCAAGTTCTCGTGACCATGGGGGCTGCGGCGTGGGTTGGCCGAGCGTTCGGGCTGGATAGGGGGCAGGCGATCGCGGTCGGGGCGATGATGGCGTTGAGCAGTACGGCTCTCGTCACGCGTCTCCTCTTCGACCGTGCGGAGATCGACAGCCTCCACGGCCGCAGCACCGTGGGGATACTGCTCCTACAGGACATCGCTGTGGTGCCGCTCGTCATTCTAGTCACAGCCTTGGCGGGCGATGAGTCGACCGCGGGCATCGGCTGGGCGATGGCACGAGCGCTGTTCTTCGCGACACTGCTCGTGGGGGCAATCGTCCTAATTTTGAAATATGTCTTTCCGAGACTGGTAAGCTTCTCGGCAGAGGGTGCGAACCGGGATCTTCCCGCCTTGTTGGCCATCGTCACCGCCGTTGGATGCGCTTGGGGAGCCCATGCTCTGGGATTGTCGCCCCTTCTGGGAGCCTTTGTCGGCGGCGTAATGCTGGCAGAGTCGCCATTTGCGACCCAGGTTCGCGCGGATCTGAGTCCATTGAAATCGCTGTTCGTCACCTTGTTTTTCGCCGCGATCGGCACCTTGACCAATCCACAGCTGGTAGTGGAGCACTGGGCCGCCGTGGGCGCGCTCACCATAGCTATCGTGTTCGGCAAGGCGATCATCGTCTTTCTAATTGCACTGTTGTTCCGGCTGCCCCTGGGCGCTAGTGCAGCGACTGGGCTGTGCCTGGCGCAAATCGGTGAGTTTTCCTTCGTCCTCCTCGACATAACCCGACAGACAGAGTTGATCGGCACGGAGATTTTCGAGCTCATCGTTTCGGTCATCGTTGTGACGCTCTTCTTGACTCCATACTTGATGGCCTTTGCACCACGTTTGGCTCGATTCATCGAGAGGCACGCTCCGATCGCTGGTGGCGCGACGACGGTCAGTCATGGTCGCGCGGCGCACGTCGTTCTCGTCGGCTTCGGACCCGCAGGCCAGGCAGTAGCGGAGCATCTCAGGAAGGAGCAAACCCCCTTAGTGCTCATCGAATGGAACCCCGCTCTGGCGCGCAGGGCGGATGCGATGGGGATTGACACGATCATTGGAGATGCCACTAGAACAGACGTATTGACTCACGCGGGCGTGGGTACGGCAAAAGCCATTGCCATCACGGTACCCGACCCCACGGCTGCTCGAGCGATCACCGCTCACGCACGCGCCGCCGCAAGAGACGCGATCATCGTCACACGAAGTCGATACCAGAGGTGGAACGAAGATCTCCTCGTGTCAGGGGCCACGTCCGTGCTGGACGAGGAGACCGGGGTTGGCCTTCAAATGGCATCCGAGATCCAGAAGGCTCTCGACGCAACAGTAGAGTAAGCTTCTGCCCCATGACCTCCATCGTGAAGGCAGAGTTGGGCAGCTGGGAGTGGCTCTGTGAGACCGGTGGAAGTCTCACCGCAAGGCAGCGAGTCGAGCTGCTGCCAGGGCTCCTGCGGACCTTCGGTCAGTTTGTGGGCGACAGGCTATGGCTCGCACTCGGAAGGAGGCGCTCACTCTCCTTGAGCGTCCACGATCTTTGGCCCGTTGCGCCCGACTCCTCGATTTGCCATCGCGCTGACGAGGAGGCACGCGAGCTGCAGTCTGCTCCCCTCGTGAACCACGCGTATAGGACCTGGGTGTTTGGCAGCGCGCTCGCCATGTTGGACGAGGCGCGTCTCGACCGCGAAGTCTTTCACGTCGGCTCGCTCTTGCACGATGCTGGAATCGAAACCTGCAAAGAGGCCCAATGCTTCACGTATCGCAGCGCCGAAGCAGCGCAGACGGTCGCACGCGAAGTGGCCTTTGACGAGCAACGAACCCTTCAGATCATGGACGGGATTGCGAATCACATCACGCCTGGATTGCGCAAGGAAGATCAGTCGGTCGGGTACTATCTACAGGCGGGCGCTATGGCCGACCTCATGGGACTTCGTGCTTGGGAGCTGCCGTCGGAGTTGTTGTCTCGCACCGAGGAACGTTTTCCTCGACTCAATGTTCATAGAGAAGTCTCTCAACGGTGGCTTGCCGAATCCAAGGCCGTTCCTTCGGGACGCGCGCACTACGCGCAAGCCTGGAGCGGATTCGCATACATCGTCCGGTTCTTGCCGGTTGCGAAGTGAAGCTCGGGATACGCCAGAGGCACGCTACACGGCTCCCGCGAGCGTCGGGTTCGCGAAATAGCGACGCTGAAAGTAAAGCGACACGTGGACGAGGCCGATGAGCACGGGCACCTCGACCAAGGGGCCGATGACGGCGGCGAAGGCTACCCCCGAGTTGATGCCGAAGACTGCAATGGCAACGGCGATGGCCAACTCGAAGTTGTTACTCGCCGCTGTGAACGACAACGTAGCCGTCTTCGGGTAGTCGGTGCCCATTCGACGGGCAATCCAGAAGCTGACGAGAAACATCGAGACGAAGTAGATGAGCAGCGGGATGGCGATGCGGACGACATCGAACGGAATGCTCACGATGAGCTCACCCTTGAGACTAAACATCACGACGATGGTGAATAGAAGCGCAGTGAGCGTCAGCGGGCTGATCTTTGGAACGAAGACACCTTCGTACCACGTTCTGCCTTTGAGTTTGACGAGGGTCAGGCGCGTGAGCATGCCAGCCATGAAGGGGATCCCGAGGTAGATGAATACGCTTTCGGCGATCTGCCCCATCGATACCTGAACCACGCTTCCTTCGAGCCCAAAGAAGGGGGGCAGCACGGTGACGAAGAGCCAGGCATACGCGCTGTAAAACAGCACCTGGAAAACACTGTTGAGGGCGACGAGACCCGCAGCATACTCAGTGTCGCCCTTGGCGAGATCGTTCCATACGATCACCATCGCAATGCAGCGGGCGATGCCGATCATGATCACGCCGATCATGTATTCGGGCCGGTCCTGCAAGAACGCCAACGCGAGCCCGAACATTAGGATCGGACCGACCACCCAGTTCAGCACCAGCGACAGTCCTAGGACCTTGACGTTGCGGAAGACATCACCGAGCTCCTCGTACCGCACCTTGGCGAGCGGCGGATACATCATCAGGATGAGTCCGATGGCGATCGGAATGTTTGTCGTGCCGACCTGAAAGCGATTGATGAACGCGTCGATGCCCGGCACGAAGTAGCCCGCGCTCACGCCGCCGACCATGGCGAGAAAAATCCACAGCGTCAGGTAACGATCGAGAAACGAGAGTCGGCGTAGAGGCATCGCGCGCCGCGATGCGTCGGCTTTGGGCTGTGCGTTCATGCGTGTCGTCCTTCGAGAAGAGCCGTTGACAAGGGGAGGAGATTGGCTACAGTTGCATAGTGACGCAAATACGCAAACATAGAACGTCAGCCAAAACAGCCATATCCGGCTGCCCCGAGCTAGCCACGCTCCTTCCCGTGGAGCTCTTCAAGGCCCTGGGGGATGCGAACCGCGTCGCGATCCTGGCCGGCCTGGCCACGGGCGGGGAGACGCAGACCGTTTCGGAGGTGGCCGAGTGTTGCCCGATCAACATCTCGGTGGTGTCCCGCCATCTGAAGATCCTAGAGCGTGCCGGGGTTCTGGAGTCCGAGAAGCACGGAAGGGAAGTGCTCTACCAGGTCCGCATTTCTCATTTAGTGGGGCTGCTCCGAGGTATCGCCGATGGGCTCGACGCCTGTTGCCCGGACGGCGTCGCGATCATCACGGACGACAACGCAAAAGACTCGGGCACCGCATGAATCGCACCTTGGTAAACGAGCCCGTTAGCTACACGATTCGAGAATCAAGAAGAGGCAGAACCTAGTCGCGATCTTCGGCATCCGTTGGGAGATCGAGCAACCGCTCGCAACGCCAGATACGGACGACCCGCACCCTTTTCGGTTCACGTCGGTAGACGATGCGAAAGGGTGGGTGGATGACTTCTCTGAGAAACGGCTGTCCAAACTCGGGCACGACCCGGCCCATGTCCGGGTGGTCGCCTAACAATTCTATCCTCTCGACGATCTCCGCCACGAGCCTGTCCCCCACGTCGGGTACACCCTGTTCGGAGTGCCAGCGCTTGAGCTGCTCGAGGTCTGCGACCGCAGACTCCGCGAAGCCGATGGTGACTTTGGGCATCGGGTTACTTCAGTCCGAGCCGCACCTTCGCTTCCGCCAAGGAAACATCTCTACCAGCTTCGAGGTCGGCGAGGCCTGTCACCACGACGCGCATGAACGCGCGCTCTTCTTCTGCCTGCTCGTAGTCCGCGAGCGACTGAACCACCGCAACTCCACGCCCTCGGCTAGTCACGAGCACAGGCCGGCGAGTCTCCGCCGCGTGCTTGAGCACCCGACCCGGATTCACCTTCAGGTCCGAGAGGGGCACGACATCTTCGGAAAATTTTGTAGCCATCGCGCCAGCCTCCGGTGTCCTAGACAGGTCTAACAATAGCACCTGTCAGGAGACCATTCTACAGGTCTCGAAATGCCCAATGGTTTCAGGAGGCTCAAGGTGGTGTCCTCTCGTGGCGCGCGCCTATAGTTTGCGTTCTATGTCCAGCAAGTCCCAGCGCAGCGACGGCGACTCGGAGATCATCGAGCATTCGTTTCGACTCTGTCAGCAGCTGTTGCGGATCGACACCACCAACCCGCCTGGAAACGAACGCGAAGCGGCGGAGCTCGTCGCGGAGGAGCTGAGCAGTGCAGGACTGGAACCGGTGATGCTGGAGAGCGCCCCGCGGCGGACCAACGTCATTGCGCGTCTTCGAGGAACTGGCGAAAAGCCCCCTCTCGTGCTGGCCGCGCATCTCGATGTGGTCGAGGCGGACCCTGCGGCTTGGGAGCATCCACCGTTTTGCGGCGAGGTACACGACGGCTGTCTTTGGGGGCGCGGCGCGATCGACATGAAAAACATGGTGGCGATGTCGGTTGCGATCATGGCGCGACTCGCACGCGAAGGGGGCAAGGCCAAACGAGACCTGATCTTCGCTGCGGTGGCGGATGAGGAAGCGGGCTGCCGGCAGGGGTCTCTATGGCTTTCGGACAATCATCCCGAGCTGATCCGTGCTGAGTTTGCGATCGGTGAGGGTGGAGGTTTCAACATCCAAGTGGCCGGCCGAACATTCTTCACTGTTGAGGTAGCCGAGAAGGGGCTCTGTTGGATGCGCGCGCGGGCGACCGGTGAGCCGGGCCACGGTTCCATGCCGCGCGAGGACTCGGCAGTCGTTCAGCTCAGCGAGTCGATCGCAAGACTCGGCAAGGAAGGGCTGCCGCGGCACGCCTCGGCACCCGTGAAAGATTTCATCGGCGCGCTAGCGTCGCATCTGCCCGCGCCCCTTCGTCCGATCATCAAGCTCCTTGGGAGCCCGAGTATGGGTCCGGCTGTGCTCAGTCTCTTGCCTGATCCTTCGGTCAAGCGCGCCTTTCGCGCTCTACTCGGGAACACCGCCTCGCCCACGGTGCTTCGCGCCGGGAACAAGACGAACGTGATCCCCGGCTTTGCCGAGGCCGAGATCGATGGCCGCATTTTGCCAGGGCAGACGAAAGAGGATCTCATGCGAGAGCTCCAGGCCGTGCTGGGTCCCAAGATCGAGCTCGAAGTCCTTCACTCGCTTCCACCTGTGGTCATGGAGCCCAAAGAGTCGTCTCTCTACTCGACGATTCACGAGGTGATGGCCGAGCGCGCTCCGGGTGCGCCAGTGGTGCCGTTCGTCTTGCAGGGCTTCACCGATGCCACCGCGTTCACTCGGCTCGGTGCGCGGTGGTACGGATTCGCACCAGTTCGACTGCCACCGACGATACGCTTCGCCGACATGTTTCACGGACACAACGAGCGGATCCCGGTCGACGGCCTCGCCTGGGGCACGCAGACACTTTCGGACGTGGTGCGTCGCTGTATCGACGCCTAGTTTTGGAGCATGCAATGTCACTCGTCATGGACCACGTCATCATTCTAGTGGACGACCTAGAACGCGCCTCGGCCGATTTCGAAGCGCTCGGATTTACCGTGACGCCGGGCGGCGAACATGGGGAGGGGTTGACCCACAACGCCCTGATCCATTTTGCAGACGGGACCTTCTTTGAGCTGTTCGCGTACAAGCGTGGATGGCGGGCATCCGTCTTGCGGTGGCTCTATCGCGCGGGGGCTCTTGGCTTCCTGGCGCGCTCACGCGGGCGCGGCGGCTTGTTCCGTTTCATCGAGCTGACGGATATGCCGGAGGGACTCGTGGATTTCTGCCTGCTTGCGGACTCACTGAAAGCAGCCACCGATGCGACGGAGCAAGCAAACCTCCCTACTCCCGATCCCCTGTCTTCCAGCCGCGTGCGGCCGGACGGGCAGGAGGCGCGCTGGGACATCATCAGCATTCTGACCCCCGCCCTGCCCTTCCTGCGCTCACCGTACGCGCCATCGATCGCGCCGGACCCGGAGGCAACGTGCCACGATAATGGTGCGCGCGGTATCGCGCGCCTGCAGATCGAATCACGTGACCCAGCGACGCTGACGCAGCTGTACGCGCAGCTGCTCGGAACGGCACCGCTCACAGGGAGGCAGGAGCACGGTGTGGCGCGCGTGTTCCACGTTGGATCTGGCATGCTCGAGATCGTCGAAACCGAGCCCCGTGCGTCCGCGTCCCCTCGGACTCGAGTGCGGCCACGCGCTTTACGGTCACTCACACTGAAGGCTCCTCCAGGTACGGCCGCGCGTACGCTCGACCTGGCGCGCACTCATGGAGCCAACATTGATCTGGTGGCTACAGACTCAGCCTGAGCGCTTGCGTGCTTCGCGAAGGAGCAACTCGCGCTTTCGTTCGACTCCCCATCGATAGCCCGCCAGGCTCCCATCCTTCCGAACCGCCCGATGGCAGGGAACGAGCACCGCGAGCGAGTTGGTCGCGCAAGCTCTCGCCACCGCTCGCACGGCTGAGGGCTGACCGAGCGCGCTCGCGATCTGGGAGTAGGTTCGCGTTTCTCCGGCCGGGATGGCGCGCAGCTCTCGCCAGACGCGCTCCTGGAACGCCGTGCCTCGGATGTCGAGCGGGATGTCGACCGAGCTCGTCATCTCCACGGCTCCGATGACGGCCGCGACCCACTCGGCTTGATCCGACGCGTCGAGCCTCGCCTTTGGGAAGTGCCTCTTCAGCTGCGGTACGAGCTCGCCCGGGGAGTCCGCGAACCCGACCTCACACACGCCGCGGCGGGTCCACGCGATCACCAGGTGCCCAAGCGAGCATTGGGCGAGCGCGTAAAGGATCACCTCCCCCGGCCCCCCTGCCCTGGCGACCGACGGCTTCATCCCGAGCTCCTGCCCCAGGCCTTCGTAGAATCGGCTGCTCGAGGAATAACCCGCTTCGTAGACCGACTGGGTGACCGAGTCTGCCGCTCCGAGCGCTTCGCGGCCACGCTCCGCGAGGATTCTCCGGCGATACTGTTGCGGCGTGACACCCAGGTGCTTCTTGAAGCACCGTTGAAAATAGGAGCTGCTCAGCCCGACCGCACAGGCCACGTCACGCGTGTGCACCGGCGCCTCCGAAGAGAGCAGGCGACAGGCCTCTACCAGCGCCTCGGTCATCGTGTCCTGGACCGACCCCGATGCCGGTCCGCCTCGCTTGCCGCGCTCAATCGTAGGTGTGAGCTCTGCGTGCATCTGCTTCTCCTTCTTCGAACCGAGCTTCGCACTCGAACCTCAACCTGGCTTCCCTCGGACTGACCTCTAGGTGAACATCTTGACGCCGTGGTCCTCGTCATTCGTCAAGATTTCAAACGCCGCGCGGTGTCGGGTCACGAGCGTTTCCCGCGCGCCCGTGGCCTTGTCGGTCAGATGGAGCGTACACTGCGCGATCTTGCAGTTCAGGCAGTGCTTGTTGCCACCCGGCGGGTTGTAATACGTCAGACCCACGAAGTCTTCGCGCGCGGCGGAAATCTCGCCCTCAATCCTGAAGTCGCGATTCTCGCTGGCGAATGTCCATGTGAAGTAGTCGTAGCTTTCCCGCGCCCGGATCGATCGAAGGATCGAGTTGAGTGCGATCTCGCGTCCCTGATGGCGCAGCGTCATGAGCGTCATACGAGGTGTCCACACGGGTCCGATCTTCAGCCGCGCGGTCGCGACTTCAAGGAAGCTCTCCGGATGGGAATCGAACCCCGCAACTTGGGCCCAGGCGTATTCATCCGTGTGCTTCGAGCCCCAATTGTGGTTCTGGCTGCCCACCCAGTCATCGATCGTGATGACGTCCCCATCCACCTCGAGTGTGCCGCGGTAGGTCGTCAACGGATGGCCCACCAGGCTCTTCGCCTTCGGCAGAGCTTTCGTGTACAGGCCCCGAGGCAAGAAGAACAGAGGCGGCCCACCCGTCGTAAAGGAGAGATCCCAGCCGATGCGATGACCATCGAGCTCCGCGTCGCCGATCAATCGCCCGTTTTCCAATTCCGCTGCACCGACCCGCACGCTGAGCGTGTCCGGGTTGAAGGCGCAGTCGTCGAATGGGTGCTCGTTCTTCGCTACTACGTGCCGCCCGGTCTCACCGTCGAAATAGATCGCCCACAACTCGCCGATGGCCTGCTCCGGGTGTTTGTGCGGACTGAAAATCGTGTATCGAATCCAGAAAGCACGCGGGAGATCCGGGTGATTGGCCCGTTGAAAGAAGCTCTCGTAGTGCCCCTGGCGCTGGCCAGGCCGGTACCGCGTGGCGTTGAAGTGCACGCCGCCTGGAAACGCTGCGTTGTTCATACCGCTCAATGACACATCTGGTTCAGAAGGGATAGGCTTGCAGGACATCCAACGCCATGACCATCAGCTCCTCGGCTGCCTCGGGCGTGTCGACCGGGATGCCCTCGGCGCCGCCACCGTAAATGGCGGAGCTCTTGGGGCTCGCGTCGCGATGCTCGTTGGCGTAGGCGACAGCCAAGGGCAGATCCTCGGCAAACGCTGCGGCCACGCCCGGCCGGGTTTGCGGTCGGGTCACGCACATGTGAATGGCGGACGGGTTCTGCTGGCCGTTGAATCGCCAATCGCGAGTCTTCATGAAATCGTTGACGTGATAGATGTCGAAGGCGTCTGACCGAAACGAGAAACAGAAGGTCGGCGTCCCCATCATGACGAGCTCGGGTTGGCTCCGTACCGCCTTTTGCATGGAGAACGCGGTCTCGAAGATTTGCTTGGCGTAGCGAAGATATCCCTCGCGACCGTATCGCACCATGGCGGCCCAGGTTGCAGCGATGAGGCCCCCGGAGCGGCTACCGGCAAGACCGTTGGACGCGTAGATGCCGCCTTTCCACGATGGCGCGACGTAGTACTGATGCTTGCGAAACGAAGCGTCCCGGTAGAGGACCACGGACGTGCCCTTGAGGCCGTACCCATACTTGTGGGTGTCTGCCGATATCGAGGTGACGCCTGGCAGGCGGAAGTCAAACACGGGAATGTCGTACCCGAGCTCTTCGCCAAACGGAAGGATGAAGCCACCGAGGCATCCATCCACGTGCAGGCCGATGCCGCGGTCGACTGCGATGGCAGACAGCTCGGAGATCGGATCGATGGTGCCATATGGGTAGTTGCCGGCAGAGCCCACGATGGCGATGGTTCGCTCGTTCACCCTGTCGCTGACAAAATCGACGTCGACCTCGGTCGTCTTGGGATCGGTGGGCGCCACGATGATTTCGATGCCGAGATAGTGGGCGCCTTTGGAGAAGGCGGGGTGGGCGGTGTCCGGGATGATCACGTTGGGCCGGTCGATGCTCTGTTCTAGGCGCGCCTTGTCCCGATAGACCAAGAGCGGATTGATGATGCTCTCGGTGCCGCCAAAGCCAACGGCGCCGCATGCCTTCTGCGAAGGGTTGAACTTGCTGACCTCGTCGCCGTGCATGATGTCGAGGGTCATGGCGATGATATCCGACTCGAAGCGAGTCATGCTCGGGCAGATGTCCCGTTGCAGGGCGTTGACGTGGGAGAAGAGCGCGCAGATGGAGTTCAAGAAGGCGTAGTGCTCGTGATCACCACTGTACATGGTCCCCGAGCATCGACCCTGCTCCCAGGCCTTGTCCTCGCTATCCGCGAGAGCCCGTATCTCTTCGAGGATTGAATCGGGCGTTCTGCCTTCGTCCGGCAGCTTGCGAATCACACCGTGGCTTTCGGCGTATGGGTAGAGACCTTTGATCAAGGAAATGAGCTCGTCGTTCATTTTTCGCTCGCAGAGTTGAGGGCGTGGAAGATTTTGCGATTCTGATGGAAGGCACGGACGAACTGACTGAACAGCTCATCGTAACGATCGGCTAGCTCGCGACGGGGCTCAAGCACTTTCTCGACAGGGACACCGTCCTGGATCTCATCGAGCGCCAGCTCTCCGAGCCGGTGGAAGGCGAGCAAGGCGGTGCCCCGGCAAGGCGTGAACTCGGGATCGCGCAACTGATGGACCGGGATCTGATGAACGTCGGCAATGATCTGTGCCCAGACCGACGAGAGCGCGCCGCCACCGTAGAACAACATGTGGGAAGGCCGGCGCTTGGCAAAACGTCCGATTGCGTCTAGCGCCCAACGGAAGTTGAACGCCACTCCCTCTAACACGGCCCGAGCCAGGTGCTCGCGAGTCGTCTCGAGGGACATGTTCAAGAATCCGCCGCGTACACGGCCATCCTCGGCCGGTGCGATTGAACCGCTGAGCCAAGGCAGGAACAGAACGCCGTCACTGCCGGGCTGCGTTCCCTCGATGGCGTCGTGCAATGCTTCGAACTTGTCCTCGAGACTGTGGTCGGCGAAATGGTCGTTGGCGAACACGAGATTTTCGAGAAAATACTCCAGTGCGCGGCCGCCAATGCCAATCTCGCCCATGACGAAGTATTGCCCGTCGATGGGACTCGGCATGCTGACGATCGAGTTACGGATGTCGGTCTTTTTGAACGGCACGTGCGTGACGATCACGCTGGTGGTGCCCATCGCGATCCCGACATGGTCGCCCGAGAAAGCATACGTGCCGATGCCGCCAGCGAGTGTGTCGTTGATACCTGGAAAGACTAGCGCTTCCTTCGGCAGGCCGAGCCTTTCAGCCACCTCGGGTAGCACGGGGCCGAGCGGCTCGTCGATCGGAACGAGCTCGGGCAGCTTGTCGGAGTCGAGGCCGGACCATTTCACCAGGCGTGGGTGATAGACGGGATCGGGGCGCCGGTTGTCGGTCAGCAACATCATGAACGCGGAACATCGATTGGCGACTCTACGCCCGCACAACCGCATGGTGATGTAGTCCATGGGCTCGAGAAAAGTGGCAGTCTTGGCGTAGACATCGGGCCGAGCGAGCTTGATCCAGCGCATGTGGGCGAGCGAATCAGCGCCAGAGTCGAGCGGTGGGATGGCGTGAATCTGCAGCCAGCGCAGTTTCTGAAAAATGCTCGGGTTCATGCCGCGCCCACCCGGTAGCTTCTCGAGCCGCGCCGGGGCACCGCGCTTGTCCATCCACAAAACCGCGTTGGCGGTGGGGCGGCCATGGGCGTCGACGGGAACGATCGAGGAGTACTGGCTGTCGCAAGCAACGCCTTTGATGGCGTCCCTGTCCTTTACGGACCGCAGAGCTTGTGCCGAGGCCTCCAAGACGGCTTGCCACATCTGCTCCGCATCTTGCTCGGCACCACCGTTGGGCAGAAGCTTCGTTTCGACGGACGCACGGCCGGTCCCTACGAGCTCCCCGTCGCGCCGGACAACGGCGGCTTTGACATTTGAGGTACCGAGGTCAATGGCGAGGATCATCGAATAGTCTCCGGCTCCTTCCTCGATCAAGGTTCCCCACATCGTTCGAGGCTGCCCATACCATTCGAGGCTTGGTTCTATCTAGTGGGGACCCGGCCCTTGGCAAACCCTATGTCGACGTCTATGTAGGCATCGCGCTGATCTTGCGCTTTCGCGGCGAGGCGAAGATGAATGAAAATGAGATGATCCAATACGAGAAGCGGGACCGCATCGCGACCATTCGTCTCAATCGTCCCGAGAAATACAACGCGCTCAGGTTCGAGATGTTGGAGCAGATGGATACTGCGCTCAGGGATGCGAATCGCGATGACGAGATCAGAGTCAGCGTGTTGGAAGGGGCCGGCGACAGCTTCTGTGGCGGGTTCGACTTCTCGGGTGGGCTGGAGCACTTCCCAGGCATCACTGAAGAGGGCTACGACCCAGGTGTGGATCACCACCTCATGACGAATCACTACACGAGCTACATCCCCGCGTTCATGGGCTTGTGGCGCGGATTGAAACCGGTGATCGCCAAGGTTCATGGCTACTGCGTCGGTGGCGGGTCGGAAATGGCGCTTTGCGCAGACATCGTCATCGCTTCCGACGACGCTCGCATCGGCACCCCTTACTCGCGAGTCTGGGGTTGCCACTTGACCGGGATGTGGATCTACCGGCTAGGTCTGGCGAAAGCAAAGTACTACGCTCTGACCGGAGAGTGGCTCAGTGGCAAAGAAGCCGCGGAGATCGAGCTGATCAACTTCTCCTACCCGTTGGAAGAGCTAGACCAGCGAGTCGACGCGCTAGCAGCAAAGCTGGCGAAGATTCCGTTGACCCAGTTGGTTTCGATGAAGCTGATCGTCAACCAGGCCTACGACAACATGGGATTGCAGAGCACGCAGACCCTCGGCCCAATTCTCGACGGCGCGATGCGGAACACGCGCGCAGGTCGAGAGTTCGTTGACCTTGCCATGGCAGAGGGCGTAAAGGCGGCGGTGACCAAGCGCGATGCGCCATTCGGCGACTACAGCCAAGGCCCACCGGAGGACCAGCCTAGAAAGAAGAGCGAGCTAGAGTCCGGCTGACTCACGTCACCCGAAATGCAGGAACGCCTCATTGGGCTCCGAAAGGCTGCGAATCATGCGGGTCCCTACCCACTATCTCAATAGCTTCGTCAGCTTTGCCGAGACTCACGGTGCCAGCCGCCAGGAGCTGTTGAAGGAGGCAGCCGTCTCGCAGGAAACCCTCGAGGATCCGGAAGCGCGGATCGAGTACGAGCAGTTCAAGCTGTTGATTCAGGGGGCGGTCGCACGGAGCGGGGATCCGGCGCTGGGGACGCGCCTGGCGGGCCAGCTCCCTATCACCACACATGGCCTGCTCGGATACGCCGCCATGAGCAGCGAGACTCTGGAAGAGGCGCTCTCCTTCGTCGCTCGCTTCGTCCGCACCCGCATTCCCGTGCTGGTCGCGGAACTCTCGGTGGACCAGGACATCGCGACGCTGCGCATCGAGGAAGCGGCCGTTCTGGGCGAAGTGCGCGCCACGATCTTGGAAGCTACCGTCGGCGCCCTCCACGCAACCGCGCGTTTCCTCACTCACGACGAATTCGAGTTCGAGGAGCTGCGTTTCCCGTATGAGAAGCCGGACTACGTCGAGGAGTACCGGAAGGCCTTCCGTTGCCGGTTGGTTTTCGGTGCGGAGGCGATGGAGATGCGTTTCGCAGCGCGTCTGCTGAAGACGCGGCTTCCGCTCGCGGACGAGGCTGCAAAGAAGCTGGCTGCGAAGCGCTGCGAAGAGGAGCTGGCCGCGATCGAGAGCAGCGATGACCTAGAACAGCGGCTACGGGTCCAGCTATTGAAGATGGACCGCGTGCAACCCAGCCTGGACTACTTGGCGAAGACCCTCGGGCTCTCACCGCGAACCATGCGTCGGCGGCTGCGAAACGCGGGCACCTCCTACAAGGCGATCCTGAACAGCGCGAGGAAAGAGTTGGCGGTCCAATACCTTCGGACGACCCGCTGGACCATCTATCAGATCGCGGATCGCCTGGGTTACAGCGATCAGTCCAACTTCGGAAGAGCGTTCAAGAGCTGGACCGGGCAGTCGCCCCAGGAGTTCCGGGACGCTGAGTGACTGCGCTTCGCCGCTAGGCGGCGGTTCGCGCGCCGCCGTTGTGTGAAGCCGCCGAGGTTCGTCGAGTCGCCTCGGTTGGCGTGCGCCCTCGTTTCAGACCGAAAACCTCCGCCTCGGTCTGGAGCTCCCGCTCGCCGCGTGTCGTCTCGGCCTGAAGGTAGTCCTTCTTCGTGTGCTCGACACGGGTATAGCTCGCGACGGCATTGAACGCCGCGTTCAGCACCGACGAGAGTGCCGCTGTCGAGATGGGGAACGAGAAGCCGACTCGATCCGACAGGTGGAAGACCTTGCGAGCGGTGGCTCCGGCGAAGTCGAAGGCGTCGATTCCGAGCTCGGCGAGATCCTCTTCGCCCAGGGCCACCGCCGGGACGAGCGGCAGTATCAGGCTCAACCGATGGGCCCGGGCGAAGGGGCTCCTCTTCTGCCACGCGGTCAGTGGAAACTCCTTGAGATAGTTCGAAGGCAGTGCGGTGTGTCGCGATTCGTCTCGGTGGAACAGCCGCCAGATCTCAAGGCCAGGCAGCGTGCTCATCATTCCGAACAGGCCCAGGGCGAATCCCTCGACGACCACGTTCATGGCGAAGAACTTTTCGACTCCCTTCGACTTGAAGCCGCGTTCGAGCAACAGGTACTCCCAGATGGGCATCCGCGGGATGTCGCACTCGAAGGCCTGGAGCAACTCCCGGAGAACGACGAAGTGATTTGCTTCCTCCAAGACCTGCATCGTGAGCGCGGTACGAGCCCCGGTGCTCTTGACCTCGTTCAGCAGCTCCGTGGAGACCAGCCAGGCGTAGGCCTCGCCGTGGCCGATGAGGGAAAGCACGTTGACGATCGCCTGCCGCTCGCGCTCCGTGTACTCGGTCATGATCGTGTCGCGGAACTCCTGGCTGCGAACCCGCTTGAGCTCCCGCAGCTCTTCTCGGTCCATAGACTTCTCGGCCATGCTCAGGAGGGTGAGCTCCTCCGCCGTACAGTCGCGGAAGTCGAGCCAGGGAGCTTGTTCCTCTGCCTTCCACAGCAGGCGCATACTCTTGTCGTAATGCTTCTTGCGGAGCTGATCCTGGGCGCCGCCGTTGAACTCGTAGTGGATATCGTCGTAGTCGCCCTTGCGGCCGCCGAGATGGAGACGCCCCATCACCTCGTCGTAGCCACGGACCAGAGTGTTCACGACCTCCTCGACGCGACGCTGAATCACCGCGCTTTGGGGCTTGACCTCAATCTTCTCGAATTCCATGGGCGTTCTCCGTACTACTCCGCGCCGAGGTCATCTCGGGCCTCTCCTACTCCTCGCAGCTTGCTCGCCGGGGAGGCGGGGGCACAGGTTGGAGCCGGACAATGATTGGTCATTTCAGGCCACGCCCCCACGATGTAGAGCGGAAGAACCATGAGCGCCGTTGCCCGGGCCGTTGGCAGGAGGCACGCGATTCGGTCGGCCAAAGTTATCGCTTCGGTTTCCTCTTCTCGGAAGCTTTGCGATAACGGGTGGTGCGCGCATCGACCGACTCGTTGCATTTGCTGCAACGGAGCTCAACTTCGACGGGTCCGCCGCACTCGTGATGTTCGAGGCGGAGCAGTGGCTTGTCGAGCAGCCAACGATCGCCCCAATGGAGCAGGGCTACGATGACGGTAAACAGGTCTAGGCCCTTGTCGGTGAGCCGGTATTCGTAGCGCTCCGGGCGCGTCTGGTACCTCTGCCGCGTCAGAATATCGCGATCGACCAACTCGGTGAGCTGGGTGGAAAGCTGGGTGCGGGAGATCCCGAGATTGCGCTGGAAGTCGACGAATCGGCGCACGCCAAAGAAGGCCTCTCGCAAGACGAGGAGCGACCACCGATCACCGAGGTCGCCCATGCCAGCGGTCAGCGAATCGATGCGTTCACCTCCGAGGAGGTCGTCCGCGAAGTGCTGGATATGGGTCTCTTTCGGCCCTTGATGTCGGCTCATATTTTGTAGGTAGCATTTCTGGACTCTGTCTGCTAGTGTCGGTCCATATTCTGGACCCACAGCAAGGAATCGAGCATGGAAAACACAGAAACCTATGAGCACATCGAGTACACCGAGGATGGCGCCGTTGCGCAGATCCTTCTCAACCGGCCTGAAAGGCGCAACGCGCTCTCGATGAAGATGTCAGACGAGCTGATCTCGGCTTTCGATCATGTGCAGGACTCCGAGTCGATCAAGGTGCTCGTGATTCGGGGCGCAGGCGGCCATTTCTGCGCCGGCGATGACATCACCGAGATGCCGCTCTGGGGAGACGCCAACGGCGTGATGCGACGCGTTCGCCACTACCAGAGCATGGCAAACCGGCTCGAAGAGCTCGACAAGATCACGATCGCTGCGGTCGACGGGTATGCGGTCGGAGGCGGCCTCGAGATCACGATGGCCTGCGACTTCGTCGTGGCGACCGAGCAGGCGAAGTGGGGAATGCCGGAAGTCGATGTGGGGATCACGCCTGGCTGGGGCGGAACGACGCGCATGGCGCGCCTCATCGGACGGAGGATGACGAAGGAGATCAATCTTCTCGGCGCGCTCCATTCGGCGCAACGCGCGCGCGAGCTCACGCTCTGGAATCGTGTCGTCCCCAACGATGCGCTCAACGCTGGCGTCGATGGGCTGATCGAAGTGCTCCTCACCAAGAACCATCAAGCGGTGCGTCAGCTCAAGTACATCATCAATCGGGGCGTCGAGTGCGACCTCTACACAGCGCAGGGTTTCGAGGCACTTTCCGGAGCGCTTACGGCTGCGGTCAATGGGGCTTGGCAGGTTTCCGATGCCGACAAGGGGCTTGGCATCAGCGGATTCGCCGCAAAGTCGGAGCTCTGGAATGCCCGGCGCAAGGTCGCGAAGAATTTCTGGACCGACTAATCCGCGTTGGACGCTTGTAGCCAACTTCCGATGCGGCGCGCAGCTTGAAGCGCTGCCCAGGCTGCGGCCTCCACCAGGTCGCTGTCGCCTGGTGTCGCCGCCCGGAACGCTTCTACGGTGCTTTCATCGACTCGATACGAAGCAAAGGCCACGAGGAGTACGAAGCGAGCTGCCGGCCGATGTGTTTCGTCGAGTGATGCGACTGCATCCTCGACCCATGCGGCACTCATTCCGGGGTCCTCGCCCTTCCATTCTGCGAGCTGCGTCAGGAGCAGTGCTCTCACGGGTTCCGGCAAGACGCGCTGTCCTGCCTCGTCTACGACGGCCGCGAAACGTGCCCATGCACCGGCGATGACCGGGTTGCTCTGTGCCCAGCGCAGGTCGCTGGCGAGTGGCGCATCCGGAAGCAGATCCAACGATGCCCCGGGCTCACCTCCACGTCGCACCATGCGCTTTGCAAACGTCGCACCGTAGATGCGGCGCGCAATGCTTCGGAAGCCGGAGGGAAGCGGCACCAGCTTATCCCCGAGGAACACGTGCACCATGCGATTGACATAGTGGTAGACGAGCGCGGTACCGATCGCTTCAGGTGCTTCTTCGCTTGAAAAAGGGGGGTTCGCGAGCATCGGGTCGTCGGGGCTGCGGGTTGCGAGCGCCCAGCGAACGAGCTCGCGGGTAGGATCGTCCGTGATTGCCTCGGGTTGTCCGTTGCGGATGGATGCGGCGACATCCTGCTGGTCCGCGCCCTGGAGCAGGCCGGTGTGGGCGTCGACGCAGTAAGGACACGCGTTGATGCCCGAGACGGATACGGCGATGGCCTCTTTCATGGGACGCGTGAGCCGCCCCGACGCGATTTGGCTTTCGCGAGTCACGCTCCAGGCTCCTGCCAGGATCCGCGGGGCGGGTGAATGAAGCGTGAGCGGCGGAGCGATTTGAAACTCGCGGCGTAGCTGCGCATAGACCTCGGCCACCAGGCCTTCAGCCACATCCGGTGCGACAGGCGTGATGTGCTGCACTAGGACCCTCATCTGGTCGAACACGCGATTCTCAATGGCTTGCAACATGGACTTTATGAAGTGAGGACGAGACGAGTTAGCCAAACAAGCACTACAAGCAGCCCTCGACGAGGAGTACCATGCGCGAGCCCATACCGCGCTGGATGAGAAACTGATCGAAGCAGGGAGTGATGTCCGAGCCTGAGTCACCGCAGCGGCGGCGGAAGATCCCGCGCAACATCTGGGCGCTCTCCGGCACGAGCTTCTTCATGGACGTCTCGAGCGAGATGATCCTAAACGTGCTCCCGCTCTTCCTCGCCAACGTCCTGGGTGTGGGAACCGCCGTGATCGGGCTCATCGAAGGCGTCGCCGAGTCCACCGCCAGCCTGCTCAAGGTGTTTGCGGGCGGCCTCTCCGATCGGCTAGGTGCCAGAAAGCCATTGGCGGTAGGGGGCTACCTCCTGTCCGCTCTCGCCAAGCCGATCTTCCTCCTTGCCGGCAGCTGGGGCGTGGTAGCCGGTGCGCGCTGGGCCGATCGCGTTGGCAAAGGAGTGCGGACAGCTCCAAGAGATGCGCTGATCGCCGACTCGATTCCTGCTTCGGACCGCGGTCTGGCCTTCGGTCTGCACCGGGCAGCGGATACCGGCGGTGCAGTGCTCGGCCTGCTCATCACCATCGCGGTGGTCGCGTACATGCAGGGAAACACCTCCGAGCTCAGCAGAGACACCTTTCGGACTCTCGTCTGGTTGAGTCTGGTTCCAGCGCTGCTCGCCGTGCTGACCGTAGTGCTCGGTGTCAGAGAAACCCGCAAGGGACCGGCAGTCGATGCGCCGCGCGTTGGCTTTCGCGGACTCGGCCGCCGCTTCGCGGTCTTCTTGGGCATCGTTGCGCTCTTCGACCTGGGTAACTTCTCCGACGCCTCCTCGTGCTGCGCGCCCAGGAGCGGGGTCTCGGCGTGGACGGCGTGCTGTGGACCCTGCTGGGCTTCAACTTGGTCTACGCACTAGTTTCCACACCGGCGGGTGTGCTCTCCGATCGGATCGGACGGCGGCGCATCATCATTGCCGGCTGGGTCGCATACGCGGGGATCTATCTCGGGTTCGCTCGGGCGAACAGCGGCGTAGACATCGTCGCACTGTATCTGTGCTACGGCGCCTACTACGGCCTCACGACGGGCACCGCCAAGGCGATGGTGGCGGACCTGGTCCCCGCGCAGCTTCGCGGCACCGCCTATGGTAGCTACCACGCGGTGCTGGGGATCATCGACCTCCCCGCCTCGCTGATCGCAGGGGTACTCTGGCAGGGCGTCGGCTCCTGGTCGGGGTTTGGACCTGCGGCGCCCTTCTACTTCGGAGCCGGCACGGCGCTGGTGGCGGCGTTGCTGTTCGCGGCTTTCGTCCGCGATACGAAGTGAGCAGCCCCCGTATGTCATCGGTGCGGCGTTGCGGGAAAGTCGGCCGAGACCCTCGGCCACTAGGGGTCTCGATTGTCACCTGCACCCAGGGTCTTCCCGACGATCGGCAAGTCGCGCCGCCGTGCGTATAAGACGAGAATCGAAGAGACGAGCACGAGCGTCAGCATCGCCACGTGTCTTCCGCCATCTCCAAGGTCGATGCCGAGTACCGTCCCGTGAGCGATGATCGCGCCGAACATGATGCCGACAGCGATCAGTGCCCCGCTGGCTGCCTGCGGCGATAGCATTAGCAGGCCAGCGGTGATCTCTAGGAGGCCGATGATGATCCGTCCGTGGGGCTCCATGCCAAGCCGTTCAAAGAGCATGACGTCCATCCCTCCGGCTGCGAGCTTTGAATAGCCGACAGGAAGAAGGATCGCCGCGACCACGAGCCTCAAAGCCATCTGCACGTAGCGATTCGTCATGACGCGCCCCCTGGATGCACACCTGGAAGGAAAAGATCGTCGCGATCGAGCTCGGAGGCGGCGGTCTTGCCTGTGGCGGCAAGCATCTCCACGTAGTTGTGACACAGCCCGGCTACGTAGTTGGCCACTCGCGTTGACTTCGTCTCGATGTCGAGCCCTCGCTCCAGGCGTGGATTGTGCGAGGTGATGCCCGACCGGGCATGTGTTCTGATTGCACTGAAGGGCCTGGATGCAGCCGAGGGCCAACATGAAACCTCGCGCCGTGTAGCAGGCGTCAGCCCCCCAACGACATCGCGATGAGCTGGCGTCGCGCGTCGATGAGCTTGCCCGAGGCGATGAGCTTGAGTCGATCGCGCACCCCCTCCTCCTGCAAAATGCTCTGCACTCGAGCAAGCCCTTCCAAAAGCGGAAGGCCAAGCCCATCCATGAAGCACCTCGGAGCGGCACCGGTGCCTCCCTCTGCGCCATCTACCGTCATGAAGTCAGGGAAGACGTCCTGCCTTTTCATTTCCCGCACGAGGCGGCTCAGCTCTACACTACGCCCGAGACAGAACTTGATCCCTACCGGCAGGCCGGCCACCTCCTGCACCCTGCGGATGAACGCCACGGTCGACGCTTCATCGACACACTCCAGCGGACGCGGCGGTGAGACGACGTCCTGCCCCATCGGGACCCCGCGGAGCTCAGCGATCTCCTCACTGAGCTTTTCCTTGGGCAGCAGCCCTCCCTTGCCGGGCTTGGCCCCTTGGGAGAACTTGATCTCCACCATCGCGATCTGCTCTTTCGCCGCGAGCTCGGCGAGCTTGCCCTCGTGCAAGCGTCCATCCTCGTGCCGCACACCAAACTTCGCGGTGCCGATCTGAAAGATGAGATCAGCCCCTTCCATCAAGTGGTACTTCGGATAGCCACCCTCCCCCGTATTCATGGGAACGCCGGCCTTCTTCGCACCTCTGGCAAGGGCCCTCACCGCATGGCTCCCAAGGGCGCCAAAGCTCATGCCGCTAATCATGACGGGATGGCTGATCGCGTATGCCGTCGCGAGCTCTCGTTCTTCTCCGAACGTGACGCGAAACGGCTCGAGCTTGTCTGTGGTCGTCGGGAAGAAGGAATGGCGAAGCAAGATTTGGTTCCCCGCCTCCAAGTCGAGCTGGGTCCCAAACGCCGCGGACGAATCGATGCCCTTGGCTTTTCGGTAGACCTCGGTTCGCTCGTTCCGAGAAAAGGGGCGTTCTTCGTTATCGCTCGAATAGAGGTACTGTCGAAACTCCGGCCCAACACTTTCGATCAGATAGCGCAACTGCGCGGTGAACCCGAAGTTAGAGAGCAGCGTGTGGGTCTTCTGGACGTGCCTCCAATAGAAGTTCAACAGATTCAGCAGGATCAGAAAGACCGTGAGGAAGTGGAAGTAGAACGAGACGAAATGCCCGAGCAAGACCGATCCAACGAGAGCCAGTAAGATGCCCGCGTTGGCGATCTTGGCTACGCGGTCCAGATTGACCGACAGGCGGGTCTCCACATGACGGACGGTTTGCTGCTGGGAGCTCACGACCGATGTGGGCGGGGGTGGTGTCATACCTGACCCCGTGCGTCTTGATTCGATCGAAAAACAACCATGCGTTCTAGCGTGATGTCGCGCATGGTATACGCAATCCCCCCCACGCCCATGCCTGATTGACGGTGGCCACCGAAGGGCATCCAATCAACGCGAAAGGCTGGATGGTCATTGATCATCACGGCCATTCCGTTGAGCTTCCGGGAAGTTTCGAGCGCGACGTCGAGATCGCGCGTAAACACGGACGCCTGAAAGTAAGCGTCCGGCGCATTTGCGCGTCGGATCGCTTCTCGCCGGTCGCTAAACGGATAGATCGCCACCACGGGTCCAAAGATTTCTTCGCATGAGAGCTTCACGTCATCCGGGGGATCCAAGATCTCCGTGGGTTCGTAGGACGTACTGGAAATCTTCTTGCCACCGCAGAGCAATCTGCCTCCGCGCTCCACCGCCTCCTGCACCCAAGCGTGGACCCGGTCTACTTCACGCGGCAAAATCAGCGGTCCAACTTCCGTGGCTAGATCGGTGGGATCACCAACCTCGAGTTGCCGCGACTGCTCAACGAATCGGGTTGTGAA
>PVMK01126272.1_pt1 | contig 24045 bp, 17 predicted proteins | sample 1853481 | NCBI WGS metagenome assembly PVMK01 (sample SAMN08533507, study PRJNA380276) | Marine sediment metagenome, whole genome shotgun sequencing project. | reverse complement strand
AGTTTATGCATGGCGGCAAAATCCCGCCTTCTGTGGCCTGGTTGCCCCTGGAGAATTCGTTCGCTCATCGATAAGGAGGTCGCCTTTTCGTTCGAATCGCCATTATTACTGGCTGTGACTTCGGGCTTCGGGCCAATTAGTTCCTCCAGCCAGGCAACATAATGGCGGTAGGAATTTAGATCTTGTGGAGGTTTTAGTCGATCTAGGAAGAGGTTGAACTTTTTCTCTAATATACGCGCCTCCTGGCCACTAAGAACACCACGGGGTGGGCGCCTCTCCTCAGCCAATGATTCTTGAGGCTGCCGGGCCGTCATAGCGGCAAACATCTCCTGCCAATGCTCCTGGCCACCAACAACCCGAGCCCAACGAGCGGCCGTATCCAGATCCTCGGCATCTTTCGCCGTTAGTTTAAAAGGTGCAAGATGATCTCCAGGAAGCGCGGCTTTGCTCCAATCAAAATAGGGAGAACGCCAGGCAGCGACGATTCCTTTTCGAGGTAAGGCCCATTGCATATCCCCTTGCGGCAACAGCAGGCGTAGTAAGTCGATTAAGGCAGCCACGGCCGGATTGGAGGCCAAGGGAAGACCATGGAGTAAACGGATTGGCAGGCCAAACTCAGCGGCCGTTTCCACAATATACGGTTGGTAAGGGGATAGATTCCGAGCTAACAAGGCCAGTTCATCCGGCCGCATCTGATCATGAACAATTCGTTCTTTGATCCAACGCAGGGCTTCCCGGGCTTCCGTGGCCCGATCGGGCGCCTCAACCAACCTCAAGTCGCCGTGCGTGGTATTCGAAAGCTCGATCTGCTCTTGGTCATCGGAAAAAAGACCGGCCTCGAGATGAGCTACCAGGGCCGATGGGGGAGGTATTTGCTCGGGTAAAGCAACAGCCTCAACCTCAAGTCGCTCTTCCAGTCGCCGCCGGGCACGGTAGAACCGGCGGTGTACCGGCCGTGGTTCTTCATTTCCCGCCAGGCCAGTCATGGTGATGACCAGCTTGCCCACACGCTTAGCCAGAATTTGCAACAAGGATAATTGCACTTCTGTAAAGCTGTCGAAGCCGTCGACTATCAACCAGGGCCATTTGTTCGTCAGTACCTCAGCGTTCTTTCCCAACGCTTCGACGGCCAGCCAGCCAAATCCAGCGTAATCAGCCCAATCTTGTTGTTGCAGACGGAATTGGTATTGCTCGTAAAGCTGGCCCAACTCCCGTAGACGAGGTGGATCACCCAGGGCCACAATCGCTTTTAAAAGATCTTCCGGGAATACCCGCCCATTCTTCAATTCTTTGATCAATGATTGCAGGGCCAGGGGAAAGCCGGGTAAATGCTGAAGGGATGCATAGTGCTCCAGAGGTTGCTCCGCAACCACATTCTGGAGCAGGCGATATTCGACTGCTTCTTCTACCAGGGTGTAGTTTTCGCCAGCAGCGCCCAGACAGGCCAGGTACAGTTGGTCGAAAGTCATCACGTGCACACCGATAGCGCCGCCAGATTCGGCCAGGCGCTGACGCCAGGATCGGGCCTGCAGGCGAGAGGCCACGCATACGCGAACTTCGGCCGTCAAGCCTTGGGCCGCTTCGCGGGCCAGATCAATGGCCAAAGATGTTTTACCGGCTGCCGCCGGGGCAAGATAAAGTTGGGTGGTCATGGTTATTAGATTCGATCAAACACTATTGCAGCGTTTCAAACAACACTATATGGGCTCCAGTCAACAATCTATCGGCCTAGATAACGACAGGCCATGTAAAAACCGTTTCTGTCCAGATCTAAGTAGGCAGCTATTATTATCACAGTTCAGGCCAGTAATTCACTATCCTAGGCTCACATCTCCTGTGAGCAAAAACCGCAAACCGGCCACCATGAAGGATAGGCCAAAAAAGAGCAAGGCTCCACCGCAAATAATCATTACCCAACGGTAGACCCGATCACTAAATACCGACCGCCCAGAACCGGTCAGCCAGCTCAGCCCGGTCAGCCAACCCGCATCAGTGATCCAGTGAGCCAGGAACAGAAGAACTATTCCCAAAAGTCCCCAGGCCAGGGCCTCCCTTAAATATAGGGGGGTAATCAAGGCCCACCAAATCCACCAATAAGGATTGCTCAGGGTAACCAGGGATCCGGTGGGCACCAGGCCGAAGCGAGTTTCTTTGGCTGCTTCACCCTCCAGGTGCAGACGGTGGCGCCAGGCAGCAAAACCCATCCCCCACCCCATCCAGGCCAGAAAACCACCTCCGATCAGAGCGATAAGGCCGATCACCACCGGTTGTTGTAAGATTGCCTCCCGGCCGAACCATAATATCAGGACGATGAGGGCCATGTAGGGCGCTTCGACCAGCGCATGCCCCACCGCCAACCACCAGCCGGACCATTTCCCCCGTCGCGATCCTTCCACGATGCCCATGGTGGTTAGGGGTCCGGGAGCTAAAGCTCCGGTCAGGCTGATGATAAAAAAGGTGCCTAATAACGGTAACATGACGCTAAGTTTACGCTATAGATCGCCGACGGGCATCTTGTCGTTTGGCCCCAAAAATAATAGAGAAGATTAGTCGAGAGCTGGTAGATCAGTGCGCATATCAACCAACAGAGACATCGTACCGGCAGCCCGCGCTTTCCAGGCAGCGACAAAAGGCTGTAGATGGGCATTTTCGGCCATGTGACTATAGGCATCGTGCCAGCTGCTTACAAAGGTTTGCAAGGCCTCTAAGTTGGCATCTAAGCCGTCGTAGGTAGCGGCCGAGCTGCCACATATTGAGTAACATCTGCTGACGATTGCCAAACCCCCGGGGTAGCTCTTGCTCGCGGGCCAGGCGGCCGATATCGTCACGGCTCAGATAGATGCCACTGTAAGGGGCGCCAGCAGGTAAGCGGCGATCTCCTTCAAGCCAGTGCCTTTCTGGGTCAACAACTCTGGCGGATCGGGCAAAACAAAAGCAGCAGCCGGCCCAGACGGCAGCTCGGCCCGGTGAGCTAAGGAAACATCTAGGACCAGTTGGATGAGAGCGGTATAAAAAGCCAGCTCTTGCTTTTCGATGGACAACAACAAAGCGGGTAACCAACGCAAAAGATGGCGGTCTAAGAATTCTTGCTGCAAATCAGACATGCGTTGGGTAACGTCATTTAAGTTATTGTCCCTGGCATTGGCCTCAAGATCGCATAATACGGCTAGATATCTCAGCTCTTGGCCCAGATGGTCAACCATATCGCTGTCGATTCGTTTAGCGAAACCAGCTTGTCGACGATCGAACAGGACAGTCTCGGCGACAGGACCACCCAGTAAACCGGCGGGATCGAGAAAGATACTCTCATGGGGGTAAACGTTAAATCCGAAGAGCTGCTGGTGGTCGGCCGCGGCTTCATCGGCTTCGAACCGCGCCGGGAGCGTGGCTGCCAGTTCCGGAATCGCCTCCACGTAAGGCAACTGTTCGGCCGTCAGACCATGCAGGGCCAGGCGGCCGAGCAGGTCATAGGTACGACCGCGAGCCAGCGCGAGTTGGGCCGGAGACAGAGAGGACTGCAGGGCAGTCGGTCCTGACTTTGGAGCTGGCCCTCAGACGGACCCCGACTTCCCGTATGGCTACCGTCCAAAGGGTTGTTCCGGCAACTTATAGGCTTCCTCAACCGGTTTGAGGGGTCGCTTTAGCCACAGTGGCCGGCGATTGCCGTCAGGACTCGTGTCCACGGCCGAGCGAGTGAGGTCCAGCCACTCTTGATAGACGGACATAGAGCGGTTGATGTCTACCTGGACATCGCCGTGCTTGTCCTCGGGCCCAGCCTTGGTTACATTCATCGCTTTTTGCAGCCAGCAATGGGCTCCACTTATTGGATCAGGGTGGACGGCATGGGTCAGGTTCTGATGAACTCCCACATCCTTCCACCAAATACGGCTGGTGTCGGGATCAAAACTATTCCAGGAAGAGGCACCATGAATAATATTTAGTTTATAGTTGCCTAGCTCATCCGACTCCAGCTGAGCTAGATTGGACATACCCGGGTTAACGCCCGTATTCTCTTGCAGCCGCCAGCGACCAAGATGATGGCTCATGGCAATCACCCCGGGCTTGATGCCTTCAGTCACCCAAACTTTATCCACAAAGTAGCCGATTTCCGTCTCCACTTTGATCAGATCGCCTGTGCCCACATCCAGACGGGCCGCATCGGAGGGATGCATCCAAACAGGATTTTTATGGCTGATTTCGTACAGCCACTTGGCATTGGCGCTGCGGGTGTGGATAAGCGTTGGCAAGCGGAAGTTTGGCAGGAGTAACATCTCGCCCTGCTCGCGGTCGATATGGTCTGGATGAACATGGCTCTTGAGAGGCCAGGGAATGGTATGCTCTTTTTCAGGCCAGCCCCATTCATAGAGCGTCTGGCTGAAAAACTCGAACTTGCGACTGGGGGTATTGACGCCGACTAAAGGTTTGCCATCCACCATCACGCCAATCGGCTGGCCATCTTTAAGGATCCGGTTGCTGGCATCAATAGCCAGGCCTTTAGGCTCGATTTCTAACACCTCTCGGGCTATTCCCCGGGCGACTTCGGCCAGTTGGAAAGTAAAACTTGCCAATTTTTTAGCCTCTTCTTCGACGATGCCCGCCACCGGTTTTTCGTAAGGTAAATAATTATCTCGGGTTACTTCGAAGGCCCCATACTTACGCATATAGGCCAGCGGGGTTAGCTGCTCCGCTTCGGCCGCTTCCGGCAAACCAGGCACGCTATTCTCGAATATCCACTGATAATACTCATCAATGGTTATGATCTCGCCCGGCCGGTAAGGGCTCTCGAACCACTGGCGAATTCCCAGACTGCCATCCGGGTCCATATGCACTGACAATTGGATCCAGAACTCGTTTTCCTCCCAGACCTCCCCCGGATTGGCTTCATGGGTAAAACGCACTTGTTTACCAGCTCGCTCCAAAGCCACCCGGCGCACAGGCTGGCGAAAAGCGATCCATTGGCCCGCGTGGGTTTCCTGGCTCATCAAGTCGTGTCGCTCGCCAGCATGCCCCATAGGCAAGATATAATCGGCAAACCAGGCCGATTCATTCCAGGTCGGGGTTAGGGCTACATGGGTCTTAATCTTCTCTTCGTCCAGTAAAGCCTTCAACCAGACGAAGCCATCGGGATTAATCCACATCGGGTTATAGACCCGGCTAAAATAAATATCAATGTCCCCCCTACCCTCTTCTAAAAAGTGGGGCAGCAAAAAGCTCATTTCGTAATGGGCCAAGGGCCATTCATGAGGCAGGTTTAGCTCGTTCCAGGTTGCGCCAGGGGGTGGCGTTTTAAAAGGCTTGGGTACAAATTTATTCCAGCTGTTGGCCGATGTACCGCCAAGTGTACCAACGCTGCCTGTCAGGACATTAAGGAAGAAGAGGCAACGAGCTACTTGCCAGCCCCCGAGATTTCCGATGCTGGCGCTACGCCAGGTGTGCGTAGCCAGCTTGCCGTCACAATGGGCCACATACTCAGCGGTTTCGCGAATGCGCTCCACCGGCACCTGAGCTTCTTCAGCAGCCCGCTCGAAGGTAAACTCAGCGTATAAGGCCTTTAGCAGCTGTGCAAAATGTTCGAATTTTAAGGCGCTCGTTCCTTCAAGGATGGCTTGCAAATCAGGACCATCGACAGCCAGTTTGCCATCTCTCACCGCCTGCAATGTATCCCGCCAGTTCACCCAGCGTTGGACAAATTCTTTGTCGTAATAATCGTTTTGGATGAGGTAATTGGCAATAGACAATAAAATGGTCGATTCGCTGCCCGGCCAGGAAGGCAACCAAACATCACTCATACTGGCCGTATTACTCAGTCGAGGGTCAAAGGTGATGATCTTGGCCCCTTTCATTTTGGCCTCGATGATCCGCTGGGCATGGGGGTTAAAATAATGGCCGGTTTCTAGATGACTGGAGATGAGCATGATTACCCGGGCATTGGTATGGTCAGGGCTCGGCCGATCGAAGCCACCCCAGAAAGTGTAGCCTGCCCGGGCTCCGGCGGAACAGATATTGGTGTGGCTATTATGCCCGTCGACACCCCAAGCGGTAATGCAACGATTAGTGTACCCATCCTCGCCCGGGCGGCCGACATGATACATGATGCCGTCACGTCGTCGCTTACGGCTGTGCCGCATTTTCTGGGCTATTTCATCCAGAGCCTGAGGCCAGGTTATACGCTTCCATCGTCCGTCGCCGCGTTTGCCCACTCGCTTAAGCGGGTGGAGTATACGCTCGGGATCATAGGTTTGGTTATGGGTTGCTGGTCCTTTGGCGCAGTTACGGCCGCGGCTGCCTGGATGGGCCGGATTACCCTCGAATTTTTTGATTTCGTAAGTCTCTTTATCCACATAGGCCAGCAGACCACAGGCGCTTTCACAATTGAAACAAACCGTGGGTACCAGCGTGTAGCGGCGAGCCACTTTTTTAGGCCAGGCCTTGCCATCATATTCGACCCAATCATCCCATTTATCTGCTGGTGGGTAGTTGGTTAATCGGCCGTCCTCCTGGCGCACGGGAATCATTTCTGTCTCGGAAAAGGAGGGTAGGCCGAAGGCCGGCTTAATATTTTCCTCGCGAGCAACCGGCGCTCGCCCAAGGTCCTTATTTTCATCTGGCGCGTCCATGATTAATGGCGCGTCCATAGCCAACATCGTTGAGAGTAAATTGAGGACACTGTTTTTCGTAGTCATCGGTTCACCCGCTTTAACTATTGGGGATCTCTTGAGGCGCCATAACAAAGGCGTACTCATAAAGGTATAAGCCAATCACGGCGCATAGGCCGGCAATAGCGCCAATAGCCGGTTCGGAAGATACCAGGGCGGCCACTAAGGCAAAAGCCAAAGGAACCAGGTGCCCTAAGCCAATGCTGCCCCACCAGAAGTGGTTCTTGTAACGACCGTGGCTGATTTCGTGGGCGGCTTTGGCGGCTACCTCACTGGCATGAGGGATGCTAAATTCGCCAATCAGGAGAACAAATAAGTCTAAGAGTAAGGCCACCACAAAAGCTGTCCAGGCGATTGTGGCCAGCTGATCGGGCGCATTGGGCAGGAATGTAACCATAATAAGCCAGACGCCACTACCGGCCATCACAGACTGAATTACCAGGTGAATGGGCAGCAAAGGACTTTGCCAAAGATCGCGACCTTCGGCTTGGGCGAAGAGGTAGGCAGTATAAATAGCCACGCCGATAGCTAATGGCAAACCAAGCCACAAAGCGATGGGCCGCAATATTTCAGCAGTGCCGGCTGGCAAGATATCGAAATGAGCGCCGGCTTCCACTAACCACCACAAGCCGACAACGATTGTGAAGGCGACCAAAATGAAGGCCCCCCGGGTTAACCAGCTGCGCCATTGCGGCCGGATCATGATTAAAAAGAATCGTTCCGGTTTTTCGAGATCTAAGACCAGCAAAGCGGTTGTAAGACCGATAAAAAGCAACGAGACGAGGCCGGCAACAGTCACGGTCAGGCTATCGAAGGCGAACCAGTCCAGACCCAGCCCAAGACTCAGGAGCATGAAGATACCTGCCCCGATGCCCTTGGTTACCAGGTAGGAAGGCACCGGCCAATGCCAGGGAATTTTATGTTGGGCATTGTAAGATACCTGAACCATGTGTTCGGCAACGGTGCTGCCAAATTGAATCGGGCCGGCCCAAGGGGTCCCCTGAGGTTGGGGCGGGCGCAGGTTTGCGCCTGACTTAGACTGTTTAGCTTCTGGGGCTTCAACGGTGGCTGAGTGACTGTTACCCGAAGTGGTCGTGTTACCATCATGAAGCGGTATAACATCAGCCCATAAAAAGGTGTCGGGTGCCCGTTCGACGGCCGTCGGATGCAGCGAAACATCGTTGCCGTCAATATAAAACACTTTTGGCGACGTGCCCTGCTCAGGCTTGCGCACGGTGACATCCTGGACAGCCAACAATTGGGCGATCTCAGATGCTGCGTTATCCATATCGCCGGCGATAATAGCCTGTTCGGGACAGACGACGACACAAGCCGGTTCTAACCCGACTTCAGTCCGGTGAGCGCAATAATGGCATTTGGCGGCCGTGTTAGTTTCTGGATCAATATAGATGGCGTCATAAGGGCAAGCCTGCATACAAGCCTTGCAGCCGATGCAAATGCTGGGATCGAAGTCGACGATGCCATCATCACGCTGGTACATAGCTGTAACCGGACATATGCGGGTACATGGTGGATTAGCACAGTGGTTACAGCGCGTGACCTGGAAGTGGCGGCGTGCGTCGGGATAAACGCCTGTTTCTACGTACTTAACCCAGGTGCGATAAACACCCAAGGGCACCTCATTTTCGCTTTTACAGGCTGTGGAACAGGCGTGGCAACCAATACACTTGCGATTATCGATAACGAAGCCGTAGTTCACAAGGTCATCCTCCAAAAAGGGAGTAATTGATTATAAATGGCAGTTTATCGATTATTAGATAATGGGCAGATCTACATCCGATCCGCCTGGCAAAGGGCGATTTCTGCAAAATCTAACCGCCGGACCTTCACCCCCCATAAGCGTCAGAAAGCGCACAAACATTCTTACCCAATTCGAGTTCGCTCGCCTGCTGCTCATCGGGATGAGCTAGACCGATATTAACTCGCTTGATCTCTACATACTGCTCTGGCATGCTGGGCAAGTGAGTCAAGACATAGGTGATGAAATGGTCCTTATTTTCAAATTGTAACCCAACGTTGTCACGCCACAAGTCAACCAGTCGCTTAACGTATACTCCTTGTTCGTTTGATTCGTCAAAGGAGGCATAATGCCCGGGTAAGATCCAGGCCATATCGGGCACCTGCTTTTTGAATCGTTCGAATATAGTCTGGTAAACAATGGGCGCCCAGGCTTCGCCTTGTCCCCCCAAGTCGGGCCGGCCAAAACTTTGCAAAAAGATATTGTCACCGCTGAAAGCATAGGTCTCGCCAGCTGGTTCAGTCACAATGTAATTCACCTGCCCTAAAGTGTGCCCAGGGGTGTGCAAGATCGTTATGGTCAGCTCGCCAAGAGTGAGTTGCTGGCCATCCTGTAGCATCTCGTAAGGCACCTTTGCTGGCAGCAAATCGAAAGGATGGATCGCATCATAAGGATGTAAATAATAAGGCGCCCCAGTTGCCTCGGCCAGCGCTGGCCCCCCACTAATGTGATCAGCATGAGCATGGGTGTCTAGAATAAGCGATAGGACGGCACCCTTTTCGCTTATCATTTGTAAGTATTGATCGGTATGGCGCATGGGGTCGATAATCGCCGCTTGACCTTGGCTGAATATCATGTAGCTCAAACAACCTCGGGAGATACGATCGATCTGGTAAATTTGGTAGGCTGTCGTCTCGACGACGGGCCGGGTAACATAGTGATTGCCCCAGCCAATCATGCCCTCAATTAGATTGACTGCCGCCATCCCTTCCTCGCGCAGAATGGCGGCGACAAAATCGCTGGCTCCTCCCTTGGCGCATACGGCCACAATCTCCCGGTCCTTGGGAATGGCAGTGAGTTGGGGTAAATCTTGCAGGGCCTCAGGGCCGTCCTCGGCGAAGATGATGTAAGGAATATGCATCGTTTCAGGCGTGTTTCGCGATTCGATGCGCCAGGCATCAAAATCCCGATCATTACGCACGTCTAGTAACAGGACATCGTTTTTCTGATTGATTGTCTGGTAGAAATTACTTACAGAGATTTCTTCATTTTCTTCAGCGGCTGTGACCGCGTCTGCGGCCATGTTGGGGGTCATACTCCTCTCCTACAAATCGAAGCGTCGCGCCAAAACATGTCGATTCAATTTTCACTGGCCCTCTTTCCCGAACCACCATATCGACGACGGGATTTTCTCAAATAAACGAAATTAGATAAACAAGCTTACATCAGCCTCAGAGGCAAACTCCAGGAAGGCGGCCGCGCCACCGTAGTTGCACTCGGACATAAAATCCTCTCGTTCAAAGCCAAAAACATCCATCGTCATCTGGCAGGCTATTAAGTCCACATCGAGTTCGACACACATATCACGTAGTTCGCCGACTGTAGCCACGCCTTTGTTTTTGAATGTCTGCTTCATTAGTGAAGTGGTCATCGAGCTAAAGCCGGGCACAGCCTGTATCATCGCCGGAACGGTCCAGTCGATCTTCCGAAATCCCTCAGGGCCAAAGGGCATTTTCATAGGCATAGCCGGGTTGCCCAAAGAAGACACTTCGGGGTCAAGTTCTCGCAATAACAAAGGAAGACCATAAAAAGTAAAAAATACACCCACATCCCAGTCCATCGCCGCGGCCGCGCTGGCAAGAATAAAGGGGGGATAGGACCAGTCAAGAGAACCTTTGCTGGCAATTAAGGCCAGACGCGTTGGAGCATCGGGATCAGATTTGGACATGTTTTTCTCCTCTATTTATTCAAAGAATCAGATTGGGTTACTGGACAAACAACAAAAAGTGCACCGACAGCAGCTCGCCCACAACCTGGCCAATATAGACCGCTTGTTTATTTTGTGCGGCGGAAGAAGAACACAAATTTACCTTCGTCTTGATATGAGTCCAATAATTCGTGTCCGGTCTGCCGCGACCAGGCAGCCATATCCGGGGGTGAACCCGAATCGGTTGAAATGACTTTTAAAATCTGACCAACATCAAGTTGTTTTATGGCCTTTGAAGTCTTGATAATGGGCAGGGGACAACTTAAACCACTACAATCAAGGGTCTGATCGAAACTTATCGTAACTGCATCATTCATTTTTCACTCCTACGATTAATTCAGCCAAAACGCCAATTTGCGCCAATAGGGTACGCCAAGAATCGATTTTAGCGCACGATAAAGTTGTGCCATCCCCCGTAGGGGTGAATCGACAAGATTGTTCAGGATTACTAATTATCTCTCTTTGGCTGTTAGTTCAGTCGAGAGAGATAAGGCCAATCCGGATCGCGGTAATGACAGCCTGCGTGCGGTTAGGTTGCTCCAATTTTGCCAGTATATGTTTGGCGTGGCTTCGCACGGTCTCTTCGCTTATGAATAACTGGTCGCCGATTTCGCGATAAGTAGCCGCAGTAGCCATTTGCTCGAGAACCTCCTTCTCGCGAGGAGATAGGGGAACCACCCGGGTTTCGGGCGGGCGGGCTCGTTCTTTCAGCGCCTGGATAATTTCTCCACCCAGGTAGGCTCGGCCACTAGCGACAACCCGAATTGCCTGAGCCAGATCGGCCGGACTGATATCTTTATGGACAAAACCATCAACGCCGTGGTCGAGGGCATCTAGTGCGGCATCTTCGATGGGCGCGCCTGATAAGAGCAACGTGCGTACTTCAGACACATGCTGCCGGATCTGTGCGGCCGCTGTCAGGCCATCCATTTTGGGCATCTTCCAGTCAAGCACGACCAAATTGGGGTTCAAGGCAACAGCTTGTTCCAAGGCCTGCTGCCCATTCTCAGCCTCCCCTACTATTTGAAAGTCACGCTCCTGGCTGAGCACCAACACCAGCCCCTTACGAACAACTTCGTGATCATCGGCAATTAGAATTCGAATCCGGCTCATTGTTCTCTTTCACCAGAACCTTATCCAGCTCCATCAGCTTGCTTTTAGGAAGTTGACAGAGGTATTGGCTCCTCCTTAATCTCGTCATCTTCCTGGCGGTCCGAAAGAGGTATATCAACCATGACGGTTGAACCCGCCCCGGGCTGGCTATTAATTTCGCAGGCTCCGCCAAGTGAACGGGCGCGTTCCTGCATGCCCCGCAGGCCAAAATGTTCTCGACCGTATACCCTCTTCAAAACTTGATCAGGTTCAAAGCCATTTCCGTTGTCACGGATCGATAAAATGGCGCGCTCGCTAGTCACTTCTACACATACTTGAGCCTGGCTGACCACCCCACCCTCAGCCGAAAGCGGAAGCTGGGCCGAATGAGGTAGTTTGCGACTCACCGGACCCTTCCTTGCTCGCCCAACCCAGGCGGTGATGGTCTGTTCATCTTCATCGACCAGAGCGACAACGGCCCGCTCGAAATTTAGTTCAGTAGTTACTGCTTCCAAGACGCGTTCTTCAACCTCGTTAACATCGGCCGCGCTTTGCAAGGAGGTGGTCAGGTCATGGATCACCTCCAGATCGCGGTGGGCATCGGCGAGATCATCACCGGCCGATCGAAGATGCTGCATTAGAGTGGCCGCATAACCAAAAACAGCGCTGATCAGGTAAAAGCCAACGATAGCCATCATGACCACCAGCCAGTTGGGCGGCTCGCCACTATAACTGAAAGCGATCAATACGGAGGCCAGGTAAAGAGGCACAAAAATCGTGGTTGTTATGACAGCGCCGCGAAATCGAAAGAAAAACGCCGCCGCCAGCAGCGGGCTTAAGGCATACAAATAATAGGGCGTTTGCCAGCCACCAGATAAGGCGATCAGGATGGCCACCAAGACCAGATCTACCGCCAAGAGTTGAGGATAACGCAAGACATCACGGTTCAACAGCCGATGAAAAATTGAGATGAGGATATTCATGATAACTGCAAAGCCGAGAGCGACTACCAAGCGCCAGGGCCAATCACCATCGGATACGGCGAGGATCAATGAGCCAACCGGGGGGATCAGACTTATCCAACGATATAAGATGAGCAGGCTAAAAGCCCGGCGTGGATTAGTCAATTGGGCATCCATCTCTCGCGGTACGGTCATTTTACCTCCCTCGGCCAGACAACAACTAGAGCCATTATCGCACCCGTCACCTGGTCAGGCAACCGGCTCAACTCAAGTTAAAATTATGTCTAAGCGATGAGTTCTTAGTTAACCTGGTATGAAAATTTCAGTCGGTAATGAACTCAGTAAAATGCCTAGGCGATTTGAGGCTAGCGCATTGAGCCGGAAAGAAGACGGAAATGATAAACGTGCTAAGATCCAGCGTGGTTACCTCCTTATCTGGATTCGTGGTAGTGGTGCATCGCAAATCCTAAAAGGGTATCCTTTTTGCTCAACAGTTAAACCGCGCACAGGGTTACTTACTTTTCAGCCGGAGGGAAGGCTATATGAAGGTGATCATTTTGCTTGCCGGTCACGGCACGCGCTTGCGGCCACATACCTGGAGCAGGCCAAAGGCTCTACTGAAAACGGCTGGGAACACTGTTTTAGGTCATCTACTTAATAACATGCGCGATATCACTTCCGAAGAGGTAATCTTTGTCGTCGGCTACCACGGAAATCAGATTGAAAAGTGGGTTCGTGAGAACTATCCTGACTCCAATTCCGTCCTGCTGCATATGCGATTGTTTTTCATCTCGATCAAATTCTGTTACTCAATACACGTACAACAGGTCTTTATGATCTTCCCGGCGGCGGCATCGAAATTGGGGAAACGCTTGAGCACGGACTCAAGCGTGAGGTCAAAGAGGAAACAGGAATTGAAATCGATATTGAACAACTATATCATTTTTCAGAAGAATTTTTCTACTATGTACCAACTGGGGAAGCTATTCAAAGCTATCGATTCTTCTATTTTTGTGTGCCAAGAACACTAACGTTAGTTGAGGACGACAAAGTAGACGATGAAGAAGTCGAAAAGCCACGTTGGATAAAGATGCAAAATTTACAAGCCAACCAATTCCAAGGCCAAGGAGACATGATTATGAAATTGATAAATTCTAGGGGCACTTAAGGATAACAACTGTGCAACTCGACCCTGATCTCACTAACTTCTGAATAACAAAGAATAGCGTCCAACACATCAGAAAAACTGTAATATATACACCAGCTTTGCTATCGTCAGAGCTTACTACAGTATAATAAGGTGTCTTGATTGGCTAACCTATCCGGCCATTAGGTTAAAAGCCAGATTCGGCTGTTGCTTAACGTAAGCCACTACCTGACTGGAAAAAGAAGACGGAAAACAAGCAAAGAGTCATGATTAACTCTTAGCCACGTTCGTCTTCAACAGCATTTGGAAGATATACCATGTTACTACGTTACTTTTATGATCAGAAACTGGCTCAAGCCTCTTACTTTGTTGGTTGCCAACAGACGGGGGAAGCGATTATCATCGATCCCGCTCGCGACGTAGAGCCCTATCTTGCCGCTGCGGAAAAGGAAGATATGGACATCGTCGGCGTAACCGAAACTCACATTCATGCCGATTTTGTCTCTGGTTCTCGTGAATTGGCGGAGCGCACGGGCGCCGTCCTTTATCTCTCCGACTGCGGTGATGAGAATTGGAAGTATGACCTCGCCAGCGAATACGATCATGTTCTACTGAAAGATGACGATCGCTTTAACATCGGCAATGTTCGATTTGAGGTGCTGCATACCCCCGGTCACACACCCGAACACATCTCGTTCTTGATGACTGATACAAGCGGGGCCGACAGGCCAATGGGCATCTTTACAGGTGATTTTGTCTTTGTAGGCGACGTCGGCCGACCCGATCTACTGGAAAAAGCAGCCAATATTGCCAATTCGGCCGATTTGGGCGCCCGTCAAATGTTTCAGTCGCTTAAACGTTTCAAAGCCTTGCCCGATTACCTGCAGTTGTGGCCTGGGCATGGAGCCGGCAGCGCTTGCGGCAAGGAACTGGGGGCAGTGCCTACTAGCACGGTTGGCTATGAAAAACTTTTCAACTGGGCCCTTAATCACAGCGAGGAGGATCCGTTTGTAAAGGAATTATTGGCTGGACAACCAGAGCCACCCCGTTATTTTGCCATGATGAAAAAGGTAAACAAGGAAGGCCCGATGGTATTACACCGGCTTTCACTCCCAGAACACATGCCTTTTAACCGACTGGCGCAGGTATTGGCCGATGAATCACCCCTCATTGATACTCGTTCGGCAGATGCTTTTGCCACCAGCCACATCCCGGGCACGATCAACATTCTTCACGATTATTCTTTCCCGAACTGGGCCGGATGGATCTTAGACTATGAGCAGCCTTTTTACCTGATCGTCGAGCAGCATACCCTGGCAGAGGTAGCTCACGATCTAGCCTCGATTGGCCTGGATAACTGTGCCGGTTATTTCGAGAGTTCGGCTATAACTTCCTGGGCAGCGGCCGGAAATGAATTACAGAGTTATATCAATGTCAGTCCGTCGCAAGTGGCCGAGCAGGTGGCAAAAGGAGAAGTGACCTTAATCGATGTCCGGGATCTATCTGAATGGAGCGAAAGTCGCATTCCTTATGCCCAGCATATCATGTTAGGCTACCTGACCGGGCGAAGCGAAGAGGTTTCATCCGACAAACCTGTGGTCGTCCACTGCCAAACGGGCGGCCGCTCGGCCATTGGAGCCAGCATCTTACAGGCCAGCGGTTTCACCTCAGTTGCCAACCTGACAGGAGGTATTCGTGATTGGCAATCAGCTGGCCTACCGGTGACCTCTGATTAAAAGGGTGCCTTCTGCACTGTTGCCTTTCCGCCAATTTGTGGTTTGAACATAGCTCCGTTGGGGCACAACACTGCTCCAAGGATCTATCGCCGGCTAAGTGTTTCACCATCCCCTGAATGATGTCAAAGATCTCACCCTCTAATCGCCGGGCCTATGCTGCTTTAATCATTGGTCTATTTAGCATCGGTTTCTCGGCTATCTTCATTAGCCTGGCCGATGCACCGGGAACCGTCAGTGCCTTCTATCGAATGGCCATTGCTGCCCTGCTGATCGCTCTGCCTTTTCTGAGGCAGACAAAACAAAACACGAAGCCTTTGTCAGGCAAAGGTGTCCGCCTGGCATTGCTGGGTGGCTTGCTTTTCGCCTTAGATGTTTCATTTTGGGCTACCGGCATCACTATCAGCGGAGCTACAACCCCAACCCTCATGGCCAACACGGCACCCATTTGGGTGGGATTAGGTGCCATGCTTTTTTTTCACGAGCATTTAACGAAATCGTTCTGGGGAGGATTGGTACTAGCAATGTTGGGTGCGCTGCTGGTATTAGGCGCCGATCTGTCGCAGGGACTCGAATTGGGGATAGGAACTTTGTTAGGTTTATTGGCAGCCGTTTTTTATGGGGCCTATTATTTGGTCACCCAGCGCGGCCGCGCCTACTTAAACACTTTATCGTATTTCTGGATTACCGTAGCCAGCGCCTCGTCTGTCTTGTTGCTGATCAATCTTGGACTGGGCAATTCGCTGATTGGTTACAGTCCACAAACTTACTTAGCCTTTCTCGGTCTGGGAGTCATCGCCCAGGTATTAGGTTGGTTGTCTATCAACTTTGCTCAAGGCTATTTGTCGGCATCCATCGTTGCCCCGACTCTACTGGGGCAGCCGGTGGTTACTGCCTTCTTCGCTGTCTTGTTGTTAGGCGAATCCTTTACCCTAGCGCACATTCTAGGCGGTCTTCTTGTACTCATTGGTGTTTACATCGTCCATCGTAGTCGATGGCGCGATCGGTCAAGCGACGAAGAAGTTGGCTTGCTTGCTCCAGAGATAGAAGGTTATCATGAAGGAGTATCTAATGACTGAGTGGCTCAATTATGAGTGGCTCAATCATGAGCGGTTCATGATTTTAGCGACTATCTGGCTAGCCGATCTCAGATAATTCCAGCCAGCGCCCCATCTTTTCCTCGAGTTTTTCTTCCAAGCTTTGCAGTTGGACGGCTAATGTTTGCAGTGACTGGTAATCAGCGCCCGTCTGATTGATAGTCTGCTCCAACTGTGTTTTTTCAGCCTCCAATGTCGCAATCTGATTTTCCAAAGCCTCCAGTTCTCGCGTTTCTTTCCAGGTTAATTTTCGCGGCCCCCTTCTTGTTGTCTGCTTAGGGGGCATTTGTTTCTTTTTTTGTGCCGGGAGTTTCTTTTGGCTGGCTTCCAGTTGTCGCTCGGCTCGCCGTCGCTGATAATTGCTATAGGGTCCGGGATAACGACTGCTCAGGCCGCCACTTTCGAAGGTAGCCAAAAAATCGACGTTACGGTCTAGAAAGTAGCGATCATGACTTACAACCACCAGACAGCCACGGAAATGATCTAGAAATTGTTCCAGCACATTGAGGGTTTGAATATCAAGGTCGTTAGTCGGTTCATCTAAAAACAACACATTTGGCTGGTGCACGAGGACCCACAAGAGATATAGCCGCCGTCGTTCACCCCCACTCAACGAGCCGATGTAAGTTTGCTGCTGCGGCCGGGGAAAAAGGAACCACTCGAGCATCTGAGCTGCCTCTACCCGGTGACTGTCTTCAGTGCGAATAAGCGGTGCCTTGTCATTTATGAAATCAATGACCCGGCTAGAGTCGTCCAGGCCACGACTTAATTGATCGTAATATCCAAGTTGAGTGGTGCTGCCCCAGTTTATCGTTCCAGTATCAGGATTAGTTACGCCAGCCAAGACATCTAGCAAGGTGCTTTTGCCAACACCATTAGGACCAATAACTCCGATGCGGTCGCCAGGGACTAAATCAAAATTTACCTGTTCGAACAACTTCAAGTCACCATAGGCTTTGCTGAGCGCCTGAGCTTCTAGCACTTTCTTACCTAGACGCCGGCCGGCCAGGGCCATGGCTACCCTCTCGTTACCCCGATCATAGCGGATTTGCTGCACTTCCTGAATACGTTGCTTGCGTGCTTTCTGTTTGGTCGATCGGGCCATGACACCCCGCCGAAGCCATTCCAACTCGCGCCGCAACAAACTTTGACGCTTCTGTTCGGCCGCGGCAAGTGTTTCATCACGCCGGGTCCGTAATTCCAGATAGCGCTGGTAATTACCTGGGTAACTCACCAATTCCCGACGATCCAGTTCAACGATGCGGTTTACCACCCGGCCTAAAAAATATCGATCATGGGTAACCATTAGCAGGGCGCGAGGTACGGTCGTCAAGTATCCTTCCAGCCAGTCTATGGTATCGGCATCGATATGATTGGTGGGTTCATCGAGGATGAGCAGATCAGCCCGGTCGATGAGAGCTCGGGCCAGGGCAACTCGTTTTGCTTGTCCCCCGCTTAAGGTATCTAGGCGAGCATCAAAATCATGGATGCCTAGACGAGTCAGGATTGCCTTGGCGTTGGCTTCTGCAGACCAGCTTCCGGTTCGATCCAGTTCAGCAGTCAATTGAACTAGCTGCTCTTGCCAGTAGGCGCTGCTTGGCTCCTGTAGAAGTTGCCTGCTGGCTTCCTGATAATCACCCAATAACCGTAGTTGAGTTGAATGGCCGGCAAAAAGATAATCCAGGACGGTTAATTCGCTTTCCAGATGGGGATCTTGAGGCAAATATTCGATGTGCACATCTCCCCAAACTTCGAGGCGTCCCTCATCTGGCTGCTCCAATCCGGCAATTAGGCGAAGGAGCGTAGTTTTGCCACTGCCATTAATGCCGATTAGACCTATACGATCTCCTGCATTGATACGCAAGTTCGCTGTTTGCAGCAGCAAGCGCTCGCTATATTGTTTTGAAACTCCTTCCAGAGATACCAGGTTCATCTTCGTCTTATTTTATGGGCTTCAACCACAGATACAAAAACAACTCTTGAGCGTTAAGAATCACCCATCCACATCAGATTCAAGTGAGTAGATTAGGATGATACACCTAAATGGTCGCTTTGGAAGCGGAGAATTATTGCTGGTTTAAGGTAATTGCAACCGATTGGTAATCTTTTGGCAATATTTCATAGGCATTATTATTGCAACTAGTTTGAGCACGCTTTTGCCATGAATTCGCAAATATACCAAGAAGATCGGACGGAGGATATTACCGACCATGAACAAAGGTCTAGCGCTAATCGCCATAGGAATAGTTTTTCTGATCATCGTTGGGGTGGGATGGTACCTGGCCTCTCCTCTCTTAATTGACAACACCGTGAACGAAGAATTTCCTTTCGAATTGTCTAGAAAAACCGAACTTGATGATGGGGCCAGGGAAGAGCAAACGGCGTTCGAAGCTGATTCTTCAGCTACCGTTGCCGATGCAGAAAAGGTGGATCTCCTGTCGTCTCAAGACCAACAAACCCTCGCCACTGAGGAAATACCCGCAGCCACCACGGTTATGGTTGAGCAATCGATAAATGAAATTGAGCTGGCTACAGTTGATGATTTCGCCGTCGTGGCTGAAGGTCAGTTTGCTGGTACCGATAGCTTCCATCAAGGCTCAGGTCAAGCAATGATTTATCAGAATAGCGATCAGCGTGTCTTGCGATTTGAGGAGTTTTCGGTCACTAACGGTCCTGATCTGCACGTCATCTTGAGCAAACATCCAGCCCCAAGCGGCCGGTCGGATATTGGGGAAGATTATATCGATCTGGGTTCACTCAAGGGCAATATAGGCAGTCAGAATTACGACATTCCAGACAATGTTGATCTCTCAGAGTATGAGAGCGTGGTCATATACTGCGTGCCCTTTCACGTTGTTTTTGCAACAGCGGCGCTGAACTGATAATCCTTCAACCTAAGGCTCTGATTTCTACCTAGTCACGATCTAACCGATCCGGCAAGTGTTTTCCGTCGGTATCAGGTCGTTCCTCTTTTTTCCAGACATCGTCTACAGATTCAAACAAAGTTCTTTGGCCCTAAGAATCCTTGTACGCTAGAATGCAGTCCCTAGATTTGGCCATATTCAGTTGCATTTCCTCCTTACAAAAAGCTGAATGTGGAAAAAGCTGGTCTGAAGGACATATTATGGGCGAAAAATCTCCGGCAACGGATTATCCTCTCAAAAGGCTTTGGCACTATGCCCATGGTCACCGCGGCAAAATATTGCTGGCTTCAAGCTTTTCGGTTCTCAACAAACTTCTTGATCTAGCGCCGCCGATTCTTATTGGCATGGCGGTCGATGTGGTCGTTTCCCAAGAAGAATCGATCTTGGCCCAATTAGGCATTGCCAGTGTCACCGCTCAGCTCGTGCTGTTAGCTATTGTCACTTTGATCGTCTGGGCATTGGAGTCACTTTTCCAATATCTTTACGAAGTCGAATGGCGTAATCTTGCCCAAACAGTACAACATGAACTACGCGGTGATGCTTATGGCCACGTGCAACGACTCGACATGGCTTACTTTGAAGATCAGAGCACCGGCGGATTAATGGCCATTCTCAATAATGACATTAACCAACTCGAGCGGTTTCTGGATTTTGGAATCAATGAAATCATCCAGGTAATCACGACAGTCACCGTCGTCGGGGCTATATTTATTATATTGGCTCCCACTGTAGCTTGGATGGCCTTTGTACCTATGCCATTTATCTTGTGGGGCTCGATTCGTTTTCAGCGCGCCATAGGGCCCAGATATGCCGTCGTGCGCGAGGAAGTGGGCAGCTTGAACGGGCAATTGGCCAATAACTTGAGTGGCGTCGCCACCATCAAGAGTTACACGGCTGAGGCATACGAGGACGGCCGGATTAGTGATCTGAGCGGCCGTTACAAAGAGGCGAATCGCTGGGCCATTAGCCTCAGTTCTGCCTTTGTACCGATAATTCGCATGGTGATTGTGCTGGGTTTTGCGGCCATCATGGTTTACGGGGGCATATTGGTTGTGCAAGGAGAGCTCAATGTTGGCGCTTATAGCACGATGGTGTTCCTGACCCAACGGTTGTTATGGCCAATTTCTCGTCTAGGCCAAACCATCGATCTATATCAGCGGGCGATGGCTTCGACAGTCCGGGTTCTGGACTTACTAGATACAAGATCTGGAATTATCGATGGTAGCCAGAAGCTGGCGGTAGAGAAAGTGCAGGGAGCGGTTGCCTTCGAAAATGTAAGCTTTGAATATGGCAATCACGATCTTCCGGTTGTCCGCCAACTGTCGTTGGCTGTTCCTGCTGGTGATACGGTAGCCATCGTGGGAGCAACTGGATCGGGTAAGACAACGCTAGTAAAGTTGTTATTGCGTTTTTATGATGTGAAATCCGGCCGAATTTGCTTGGATGGACTGAACATTGAAACACTTCGATTGTCAGACTTACGGCGGGCAATTGGTTTTGTCAGCCAAGATGTGTTTCTCTTTCACGGTACAGTACGGGAAAATATCACTTACGGGACATTTGATGCTCGACTGGATCAGATCGTTGAAGCAGCCAAGGTGGCCGAAGCTCACGACTTTATCACTGAATTACCCCAGGGGTACGATACAATCGTCGGCGAACGGGGTCAGAAGTTATCGGGGGGACAGCGACAGCGATTGTCTATTGCTCGGGCCGTGTTGAAAGACCCACCCGTGCTAATCCTTGACGAAGCGACCTCTTCAGTGGACAACGAAACAGAAGCAGCCATCCAGCGTTCAATGGAACGGATAATCGTAGGCCGGACTACCATCGTGATTGCCCACCGGCTGTCCACCATTCGTCATGCCGATCGCATATTTGTACTGGAAAAGGGTGCTTTGCGGGAACAAGGCCTGCATAACGAACTGATTGCGCTCAATGGAATCTATGCCAATCTTTGGCAGGTGCAAACAGGCGAAAAAATGTCAATTCCTGGCTAACTTTACGGCACCCTAAAACTCATTTTTCGTATTGTGGAATTCAGCTAATATGATCCCTAGGCAAAGTATGTTTTCATCGTCTCTATCGCGTGTTAATCGCTGTCCTTATCATAAAGCTAACAAGGTGTGACCTGTGATAAGATGTGGCTGAGTCCAGCGTGTTTAGGACTGACAATTTTGTCTCAGCGTCGGCCGGCCTTACAATAGTGCTCAAATAGCCAATATTGATGATAAGGTGTTTACCGGTTAGGTTGTCCTGATTTCCAAAGGATGACCAAGCAAATATTATGGAGGTGACAAGATGAGGAGAGGTGGTGTAGGTCGCATGGCTGCAAGACGAATGGCGATGATGCGCCGCAGGCGTCGCCGTCGCAGAAGAAGAAGGATCATCCTGGTTGGTGGTATGATTGCTTTGGGAGCCTATAAGCTCAGCCAAAAAGACGTGGATCGTGTGGAAGAGCACACCGGCAAGAGTGCGGAAGAACTGTCTGACGAAGAACTCGATAAAGCGATGGACGATCTGAACATCGAAAAAGAGGAAATGTCCGATAGCGAATTGGATGAAGTAGAAAAAGCTGATGCCCAGGAAGATGATTAGATTGAGGAGCTTGAGCGCCTGGCAGATTTGCGTGACAAAGGCATTATTACGGACGAAGAATTCGAGACCAAAAAACAAGAGTTGCTAGGATTATAAAGAGCGCTTTCCACGAAAATCTATTAATTTTTAAAGGGCGCAGGGATCAGCGAGATAAACAATTATATTCTCACAGTTCCCTGCGCCTTCTTCATGCCAAAGACGATCAACCATGTATAGTTTGAGCGAGTACGGTCACATGATAGCTGATAAGGTGCGGATGGACGCCTACGCTTATGCCCTGAAGGCTGCTATCAAGCCGGATTCGATCGTTTTAGATATTGGAGCCGCTGCCGGGATTCATGCCTTATTGGCCTGTAAATTTGGGGCTCGACGAGTCTATGCAGTTGAATCGAATGAAGCTATTTACCTGGCACAGCAGCTGGCTGTCGAAAATGGTTTTGCCGATCGTATCGAATTTATTCACGATCTTTCAACCCGCATAACCTTGCCCGAGAAAGCAGACGTCATCGTTTCTGACCTTCGCGGACAACTGCCTCTATTTGCGGCCCATATCCCTTCAATTATTGACGCCCGCCAACGGCATCTTGTGCCAGGTGGCTTACTTATCCCTAAAAAGGACACTTTGTGGGTGGCCTTAGTTGAAGCGCGAAATGTCTACAAAGATCTAGTAAATCCTTGGAATTATCCTTATGGCCTGTCAATGGAAGAAGCCAAACAGATTGTGCTAAACAGATGGACCGATTCGGATACAGATAGTTTTGATTCAGGCAACCTGCTAACGATACCGCAACGCTGGGCCGAGTTAGATTATGCCTCAATAGAGAGTCCGAATGTAGGGAGCTCAGAATTGACCCTACCAACTAACCGTGGGGGGATGGCCCATGGCTTATTTATCTGGTTTGATGCAGAGTTGGCCGAAGGAAGTGGCTTCTCCAATGGTCCGCAATCAGCTGGGGTGGCTGACGTTTACGGTCGAGGGTTTTTCCCGCTCCTGGAACCTGTACCATTGGCAGAAGATGATCTGGTTACAGTGAGCATTCACGCAGACTTGGTCGGTGAATCGTATGTGTGGCGCTGGCATACGTGTATTCACTCTGTGAGTGATCCCCAAAGATTAAAGGCAGATTTCAAGCAATCTTCTGCCTTCGATGGCCTGTTAAATCAAGAGCGGTTATTGGAACGCGTTGCTTATTATCGGCCCACTTCTGGAGAAGAGGGTGAGATCGATCACTATATCCTCGGCAAGATGGACGGACATAACACGTTGGATGAAATAGCCCAGCAAACTCAACAGAATTTCTCAGCACGTTTCAAAAACAAGCTAGATGCCTTGCAATATGTTTATGAGCTTGCCCTACAATATATGAATTAATCATCCCTTGTGCTGGTTATTTCGCTTAATAATCACTCCCCATATCGGAAATTTCCCTCTTCTATGCGATCGGCAAGTTGGTAGATCATCTATTGCTAATTCAGCAAGCTAAAGAAGTTTCTTCTTGACTCCAATTCATATTGATATGGCTACTAACCAAACTCCTATGACTAGCAGCATCCAAAGCACGATCGTACGAAAGACGTTGCTGCTGATGCGACTGGCCAAAAGCAAACCAATGACTGTTCCAGCGGCTATGGCCGGCAGCGCTACCAGCGTGGTTCGCCAAACTTCTGCGGCGTAATTTTGAGCCAGGATGTGGGTGCCAACAACCAGGAAGCTATTTAGCAAAAAAAAGCCTTGTAGATTGCCTTTGAACTCGGCCGGTGGCCAGCGGCGACAATTACCATAGACAATCACTGGCGGGCCAGGAGTATTATAGGCGCCTCCAAGAATGCCAGCGAAAAAGCCAGTCCCGTAGGCCCAAATTGGCTGCTGAATCGCCGGCAGGCGAAGGTCCAAAAGGGCATAAAGAGCATAGCCCCCTACAATTAAGCCGAGCAAGGCTAGGACGATCGCCTCCGGGATATAACGCAGAGCCAAGACGCCCAAGGGAATACCAAAAACGGCAGCGATGATCAGTCGCCAGACGACTCGCATGTTAAACGCATCGCGATAATAGATAAGCAAAATGAACTCGGCAATCAGAGAGACAAGT
>PVMK01128076.1_pt1 | contig 24046 bp, 19 predicted proteins | sample 1853481 | NCBI WGS metagenome assembly PVMK01 (sample SAMN08533507, study PRJNA380276) | Marine sediment metagenome, whole genome shotgun sequencing project. | reverse complement strand
AATTTTGGTAATCTCACGGCATCCCTCTACTTAAATGAAGATTGAAGAATGAAGATTAATAATCTCGTAAAAAGTCTGCCAAGCTGTCATTGCGAGCGCAGCGAAGCAATCTCTATCAATCCAAGTCTCTGAAATCATGGGATTGCTTCGTCACTTCGTTCCTCGCAATGACCGGCGATAGGACTTTTTACGAGTCTGTCAAAATTTATATTCATAATATGAAACAAGGCAACGGCAAAAAATCGATTTACAAAGTACAGGCATTGGAGCGGGCGCTGGATATTATCGATTACTTCAGCTTCCAAAACAGAGAGTTGAGTATGACGGATGTCGTCAATCGTACCGGCCTCAATAAAACTACAGCCAAACGCTTGATGTCCAACCTTACCACTCGCGGCTATCTCCAGCAAGGCCTCCAGTCAAAAAAATATCAACTTGGGATGCGTCTTTTTGAGTTATACCGGTTGTCATAAATATGTTCCGTTTGCCAGATTTCCTAACAAGCGACATGGTGGTGTGTAACGGTTTTAAATTATTATAAAAGAACAACCGCTATATTGTTGTTTTTTTAGAGCGTTTGCATCAGGCCATATTGGACGTTCAACGTTCAATCTGTTCACTGTTCCGGCCAGGCGGAGTTTCACACGAGGTGTCAGAATTGATAGGACTGAAATCCCCACAGGGGCCAGACGCTGAACACTGAAACCTGACACCTGACACCTTGTAATGTTAGCCTTGTGGGTTCGTGGCCATTTTAAAATAATAGAAGGAAATCAGTCATGCAGGAATTAGAACGACTGACATTGGGACAGGTTTTAGAAAAAGCTGCGGCCGAATCTTCTGACAAAGTTGCGGTTGTCGACGGAGACTCGCGCAAAACATATTCAGAACTCAACGCCATGGCGGACGCGCTGGCCGCCGGCCTTGCAGATATCGGATTTAAAAAGGGCGATCGCGTCGCTATTTACATGAAAAACTCCCTTGAGTTCGTCGTGGCGTTTTACGCACTGCAGAAGTTAGGCGTTATCGTCGTCTGGATAAATGCCATTTATCGAAAGCGTGAAGCACAATTCATACTGAACAATTCAGAAGCCAAAGGGGTTTTTATTTTCAGCCAATGGGACGGATATAATTATCTTGCTGAAATTTTAAAAATTAAAAAAGAATTGCCCGAACTTGAATCCATTATCGTTGCGGGCAACGCAATGGGTGAAGGGGTTTATTCCTTTGAGGCCTTAATAGACAAAGGCAGGCAGAGAAAGCTCCCGGCTGTTGCCATCGATCCACGCGAAGATCTTGCCATGCTGCTGTATACCTCCGGAACAACCGGGCAGCCCAAAGGGGCCATGATCACGCATTATGCGGCCGTGCGGGCCGGGTGGCAATATTCACTGGGCATGCAGGCCTCGCCAGAGGATATTTTTATCGGCATTTTGCCCATGAGCCATTCCTATGGTTGCGGATCTATTCTGATACAGCCCATCCTGCTGCAGTCAACCCTGGTTTTAATGGATAAATTCGAAGTCGAGAAAGCGTTCAAGCTTATCGAACGCGAAAAGATTACCCTGCAACTGGGTGCTCCGCCACATTACATCCTTGAACTCAATCACAAAAAAAGACCGGATTATGATCTCAGCTCTCTCAGGGCCGGCCTGATCGCCGGAATGGTTGCACCTGAAGGTTTGATTACACAGGTGCAAAAAGAGATGGGGGTCTATTTAACCTCTTTCTGGGGGGCATCGGAGGTAGGTCCGGGTCTGGGGACCATGTGCCCCTATCCTTCTTCCTTGGATATTAGAGAAAAATATATCGGCCGACCGGTCACCGATACCCGCATACGGGTAGTTGATCCTGAAACCCATGACGAACTGCCGGATGGAGAGATCGGCGAATTGACGCTATCCGGATGGCATGTCATGCAGGGATATTGGAATAATCCTGAAGAGACCCGCAAACAAATCATTGATGGTTGGCTTTTCATGGGAGATCTGGCATCCAGAGAAGAAAACGGCTACTTCAAAATTTACGGGCGTACCAAAGACCTGATTAACCGCGGCGGGTATAAGATTTACCCCTATGAGCTGGAATCGTTATTAATCGAACATCCCAAGATTGACCAGATTTGCGTGGTGCCAACGCCCAACCCGGTACTGGGAGAATCCATCTGTGTATGTGTCATTCCAAACGCGCAGCAAAGGGTCTCATTAGAAGAGATCCGCAAATTCATGAAAGACAAAATTGCCCCCCACAAACTGCCGGATGAGCTTTGCATCATGGATGATTTCCCGAAATTGTCCGGTGGCGTAAAAATAAAAAAATTCGGAAAAGACGGCCTGACCGAGCTGGCCGAAAAGGATGAAAACCGCGAGCGAATCCGAAAGTAAAGAGTAGACCTTCCAGCTTTAGATATCTATTACCTGAATCTGTAGATCAATACTGTGGCGGTTAATGGCAGGGCCCACCTTTCAACACGCCTGATATCTTCAGGTTTCCTTCACCTGTCCATAATTCTAATAATTTTCAGATTTGTTTATGAATTCCAAAAAATAGACCGATGCTTAAAATTGTATCTTCCTTTCGCATAAAAGCCTTCATTGCTTATGTTGTTTTATTTAAATATGTATTTTTTCAATCTTTACGCGCTAAATAACACTCTTGTGTATGAGGATTTTCTAGAAGTTCTTTACTATTACCTGAAAGCAGCACTTTGCCCTCTTCCATAACATATCCCCTGTTTGATATTTTGAGGGAATTTACTACATTTTGCTCAACCAGTAGTATTGGGACACCTTGGGAATTTATCATAGAGATACGTTTGAAAACATCAGTGACAATTTTAGGTGAAAGGCCTAAAGAGGGCTCGTCTAAAATCAAAAGCTTGGGTTCTCCCATAATTCCTCGAGCAATAGCTAGCATCTGTTGCTCGCCTCCAGATAAAGTGCCACCTGGTTGATTTTTTCGGTCTGCCAGTATTGGGAAAAGTTCATATACAAAATCGAAGTTCTTTTGCCTATTTTTCTTTGCTATTCGGTTAAAAGAGCCAAGTTCAAGATTCTCTGTAACTGTTAAAGATGGGAAGATCTTTCGCCCTTCTGGGACCTGAATTAGTCCATATTGCACAATCCGATGACTTGGCAAAGAGTCAATTCGTTGGTTGTTAAGAAAGATTTGGCCTTTTTGCGGCTGTAGAAGACCGCTTATGGCATATAGGAGGGTGGTTTTGCCTGCCCCATTAGGCCCTAAAAGTGAAACAATTTCCCCTTCATCTACATTTAGAGAGACTCCGCGAACTACTGGAATTTGGCCATAAGCCACGTGTATGTTTTTAAGTTCTAACAAGTTCGTCCTCAAGTCCTAAATAAGCTTCAATGACTTCGGGATCACAGATAACATCATTAGGGAAACCTTCTGCTATTTTCTTACCAAAATTAATAACAATCAATCGATCGGTGAGCTTTAAAACAGCTTGCACTTCATGGCCAATAATCATGATGCTTGTTTCCTTGTTCTTGATCTGACGAATAATATCGACTAACTCCTCCCGCTCGGCATCATTAATTCCAGCCATCACTTCATCCAATAATAAAATTCTAGGCCCTGTGGCCAACGCTTTCGCAATCTCCAATCTCTTTAATTGTCCTATATTAAGAGTGGAGGCCGGAAAGTTTGTTTTATGTCCCAGCCCTACAAAATGAATCACTTCCAAAGCACGATCTTCTGCTTCAGTCCTTGATTTGATTTTGTTAAAAGCGCCTACCATCACGTTATGTAAAACCGATAAATTGGCAAAAGGCTTTACTATTTGAAAAGTGCGATTTAATCCCAATTTGCATATTTCAAATGGCTGCATCCCTAATATATCGTGACCAAATAACTTTATGGATCCTCCATCAGGTCTAATAAAACCAGACAATAAATTAAACAATGTTGTCTTTCCAGCGCCGTTAGGACCAATGATGCCGAGGATTTCTCCTTCTTTGGCATCTAAGTCAATATTATCGACCGCCTTCAGCCCACCGAAGTTTTTTAGTAAGCCACGTGCTTCCAACAAATTCAACTAACTTCCTCCATCCTAGCTATACGTCGAATTTTATAACGCTCCCAAATTCCAATGAGACCATCGGGGAGAAAAATCATGAAAATCATTAAAATTGATCCATAAACTATCAAATGAACACCGTGATATCCACTTAACCAAATTCGACTTAATTCTGATAACGGCCCCAACAGAAATGACCCTAAAACCGGGCCTAAAACCGTTCCAACTCCACCAATTATTGGTCTAATGAGAATATCTATTGATTGGGACAAAGCTAAAGTAAAATCAGGCTGTATATACATTGTATATTGAGCTACAAAGGTCCCGCCCAGTGCTGTCATAAATGAACTCATCCCCATTGCGACCATCTTGTATTTAAAAATATTTACACCTAAAGCCGATGCTGACGCCTCATCATCACGTATGGCCAATAAATAAAAACCCAATCTACTTCTAGATACAGCAAAATTCACAGCTAAGCCGATAAGCATCATCGTCATGATAATATAGTACGGCGCAATTTTGCCATTAAACTGGTAAAGCCATGGAGCAGTACCTTTGAAAGGTAGTAACAGACCTTTCGCCGAACCTAAAAATTTTATATTCAGAGCAATTAGGCGAATGATCTCTGCAAAAGCAATTGTCGTAAGTGCAAAAAAGTGGCCCTTTAAACCATAACGAAAACTCAAGAATCCTATAAAGAGACCCACACACATGCTTAGAAAAGCTCCGATCAGCATACCTATCCATGGTGAAAGCCCAATGTGTATATATAATAGTGTCGATGTATAAGCACCAACCCCAAAAAAAGCTGCATGTCCCAAAGATAGTTGCCCGCCGAATCCTCCGATAAGGTTCCATGATAGGCCTAGATAAGCATACAGAAAAATCATGAGAACAATATGTGACAGGTAGTCCATCCTCAACCATGGGAGTCCAACCAAACCAATTAAAACGAGCAACGACAGACCTAATATTATTTTGTTATGGGGCATTCTCAGCAAAGCTTATCACTCGCTTTTCTTTGTAAATATACCTTGAGGTCTAAATAACAATACTAAGATAAATATTGAATAGGGTAGGATATCTTTAGCCGATCCCGATAACACAATAGCTCCCAATGATTCAGATAACCCTATAATTAATGCGCAGATCAGGGCACCAAGAAAATTTCCCATCCCTCCCATTACAACAATAACAAAAGTTTTAACAACAAATGAAAAGCCAACGTCAGGTGCGACATAAAAAAATGGTGTTAGCATCGAGCCTGCAATGCCAACTGTGGCTGTCCCTAACCCAAATGCGATCATATTAATTAAGTTTACATTTATGCCGACCAGCCGGGCCCCAATCTTTTCTTCAGATGCTCCTCGAATAGCTTTCCCTATATCGGATTTTTTTAAAAAGAAATAAAGCGCACCCGTCATCAAAAGCGCCCCCAAAAAAGCAATCAAGCGCGGAATGCTTACCAAGGTCGGTCCTAACTCCCAAGAGGAATCCGCATATGCAACATTGATGGTTCGAAAATCAGGACTGAAAAAAAGGAGCGCAAGGTTGTCCATAACTAAAAAAAGACCAATGGTTAATAAAATTTGTATATGGTGTGGGGAGTTGATTACCGGTTTTATTAATAATCTTTGGACACCAGCCCCAAGCAAAAAGAAAATAACGATTCCACCCCCTATGGAAAGATATGGGTCTATATCGAAGAGAGCAAACATCCAGTAGGTAAAATACATACCTACCATGAGAAATGATCCATGGGCAAAGTTGACTATATCCATTACCCCATAGATTAGGGTAAGACCGATAGCAACAAGGGCGTATATCCCACCAGTAAGCAGCCCACTAACCAAAGCTTGAAGAAATAGTTCCATTTTATCTATCTATTATGTGTTCAGATGAAATAGATGCCGGGCAATTCTATACCCGGCATCTATTTATAAATGCACTTTTACCATTTCTCTAAAGGCCATATCATTTTTGAAGCTGCAATATCAAACGGCCAAACCGAAACAAATTTGCCATTCTGGACTTGTGACATGACTGCCGATGTTTTTAGCTGGCCATTTTTGTCAAATGTGATTTTATTTTGGGGAAGCGGTAAAATCATGGCTGGACCTTCCGTTATGTTTGTACTAGCCAAAGCATCACGGATTTTATTCCTGTCAGCAGAACCGGCGCGTTCCAGTGCATCCTTTAGGACATACATCGAAGCGTAACAATAAGCTTGCATCCACACGAAATTCTCTTTACCCACTTTCGCCGTTAGTTTCTCATAGAATTCCTTAACACCAGGTTTTTTTAAATCTGCACTCCAGCCTGCGAAACTAAACACACCTTCTGCAAGAGGCCCTATCCCTTTAATAAACGCCGTGTCGGAATGTCCTGCCGCTGAGCCTTCGAAAGCTATATTTGGCGCAAATCTCAAGGATTTCATCGTTTTTGAAATTAGTATAGCATCTGGAGTATAACTTGCTGCCATAATTAAATCTGGATTTGACGCCTTTAACTTTGCCACGACTGAGGTCAGATCGGCTGTTCCGTGGGCATAAGACAAGTCAGCTACTGTTTTCATTCCGTATTTACTACCATTTGCTTTAAGCCATCTTTTCCAGGCGTCGCTGGTGGATACTCCCCATTCCGTATCTTCATAAATTAGCCCAACACTTTTAACTTTGATACCTGATTTTTTACCTGCATCTACAATAAAGCCAAATTGCCACACAGAATACCATTCAGCTTTTTGTCCAACTCGGAAGGTATACTTAAAGCCACGCTCAGTTATAGCATTTGAGGTAGAATTCGGAACTATATAAGGGACGCCATAGCGTTCTGAGATTTGGGTTGTCGGAAGCGTAACCGAACTCTGAAATGCGCCTATAATGGCAGATACTTTCTCACTATTAATTAACCTTTCTGTCTCAGATATCCCGACTTCAGGTTTTGATTCAGAATCACCAAACACCAGCTTGATTTTCGCTCCTCCCATTGATTTTATACCGCCATTTGCGTTAATTTCTTCGGCGGCAAACATATGGGCCAATTTGTATTTCTGTCCAATACTGGAAGCCGGACCTGTTAGTGGTTTAAGTATTCCCACTTTGATCTCCTTCGTTCCGGTAATGGCAGGTTGCGTCAAAAAAAGAACTGAAATCGTTATTATAAATGCCATCTTGATAAGATATGAAAGATGTTTCCCCATTTTTTCCTCCTTTTCGGTTATTGTTAAAGGTAATGAAGCGAATAGGACCTATACGATATCCATCACTGGCAATCGATCCATTCCGTGTTGCCTATCATGGATAGTTATGATTTATCAAGTTCAGCTTTCTTTTTGTCATCTATTTCACGCGGTGTATAATCATTCAGGATATTTCTGAAATGGGCAATTTTTTCATTCCGTACTTTTGGGCATGTCTTAATATAATTGCATCTAATTCCTTTTTTTTATCTGGATCAAACTCTCTCGGCTCATAATCAGATAGGATTCTTTCGATTCGGACTTCCGCTCTTTGGCGAGCATCTTTTTCCCCAGCTTCTTCAAACTCCCGCCTCGTGCTACGATCAATAATCTCCGACGGCATTAGAATTTCTGATTTAAACCAGTTCATGGTATGCTCCGCACCAAGGTATCCTTCGCTGCTATAACCAAGGCCCCTCTCCTTGATTAATCCCACTGCCAATGTATCTGCAGAGATCCCAATGCCCCTTACGAGCCGTTTAGCCATACCACAGATCTCGTTGTCAAGCAAAAGCTTTTCCATGCTTACAACATCGCAGTATTCTAGAGTACCTGATCCGCGAATCATATTGATCCCCGCTAAGGCCATTAGAGTTAAATTGATCCCGCTCTCTTCTCCCGCTTGATAATCAACACACTTTGAATCTGCTCTCCCTATGTTACTAGCGGTAGGAAGCCCAAGCCGTTTGCCAATCGCCCCTATTGCAGATCCGAGCATAACTGCTTCCGTAGCAGCTTGACAGGCAGTTCCTTTTCGCATCTCCAGTATCCCTGGTCCCCCTCCAAAAAGAAGGGCAGCCCCCGGGTTGAAAAGTTGGCTTACTACTATACCGCCGAGATTCTCTGCGGTATGTTGCACTAATGTTCCAGCCAGTGTGACGGGTGAAGACCCACCGGCAAGAGGTATGGGTACCAACATGGCCGGAAGTGATGCCTTGCTGCAGCCTGCAATGTTTTCTGCCACAATTTCGGTAAGGCCTAGTGGTGAAGAGGGATTAACACATATAACCGCAGGTGGTTTTCTTTTCAACTCCTCTTCACTACCAGCTATTACCGCGAGCATCTCCTTAATATATATGAAATCTTCAGTACCCCACGCCCCCCCGAACATAGGTTTAGGGCTATATAGAAGTGAAAGATAGAATCGATAAGAACTTGTGATTTCTCTCGGTACATCGGAAAGCAAGTATGACCCGCTTTGAAAAGTGATGTTATCACATTTGTTCAGGACTTTGATATGTTCAACTAGGTCACTCGAAACGGGTTTCCTTCGTATATGGGTTTTCCGGTCTACTATACTTTGACCCAAGGAACCGGCAACATAATTAACCTCACTCCCACCGATATGAATAGAGTCCTGAGAGTCTTGTCGATAGACGGTGAAGCTTGATGGTGCAGAGTTTACACAGTTCTCGATTGTGTCTTTCTTTATCTTTACTATGTTTCCCTTCACAATCTCTATACCAGGATGTTCCCTGAGGCTATCCACTACATTTTGACTCCCTATAAAAATACCTGAGTCAACTAATATATCCATAGCTTTTTCTATGATAATATCAATTTGATCGGAATCAAGTATCTCTAATTTCGGTCGGAATGCGTTCATTTTGCGGTCCCTCCTCGTCTTGTCAAATCCTTAACTATCCTAACTGCGTCGACGGCATCACTGCCATACGCATCAGCTCCTATTTCTTCGGCCCACTCTTCGCTGACTGGGGCTCCTCCTACTATTACCTTTAAGTCATTTCTTAAATTTTCTTTTTCTAGCGCCTCGATGACCTCTGCTTGCATCGCCATTGTTGTCGTCAGAAGTGCAGAAAGACCTATGACATCTGGTTTAGTGTCTAATACTACTTCTATGAATTTTTCAGTCGCAACATCTTTCCCAATATCAATAACCTCAAAACCAGAGGTTCTAATCATGTTAGCCACAAGATTCTTTCCCAAATCATGAAGATCTCCCTTCACAGTTCCAATAACAACCCTGCCTTTTCTTCTTTGATCCGTCTCTTTGTCCGACATATAGGGTTCTAATTTCTTCATAACCGCCTCGAAAATTTGACCAGAACGTACCAATTCAGGGATGTACAACTCGTCTTTTGAAAAAAGGTCTCCAATCTCATCCAGCCCTTGTGTAAGAATATTTATGATGTCGCCTGCTGGTTGGCCGCTGCCAATTTTTTCATCAACCAAAGATTGGACTTGATTCATGTCTAGACTTACTAAGGCTTGTTTGAGTGCATCGTCGTTTCGACCCATTTTTATTCCCTCCTTATGTTGCAAGAAAAAACCTGTATTTGGTGATGAATATAAAAATGTCGCCAATTAACCCTAACGTTGCAAAAGCTTAGGACACCGCATATCCAAGGCGCTCGAGGGTGAAGCAGTACTTTTGTACCTCTTTCATTACTGCTTGGATTACATCAAAATCATGTTAATCTGCCATCCCTATCTCCTTATTCGATTAAATTAAGCTGAATTATAATTCTGGGTATCTTCTTAAAGTTCAAAATCAAAATATTGTATAACCTGATAAGAAATTAATTTAGAATGGGAGGCAATTCATGGGAAAAACTAAAATTGATGTCTATTAACATTTAATTTCTATTGAAATAGCAAAGATTGTACCAATGATAGTCTCTTGTGGCTAAATTTATAACTTATTGATTATTATATAAATTTCTTTCTGTCTCAATAAATTGTTCTAGTAATCAATCGACATATATGCATTGTTGCATATTATTTATTGACAAACATACTTTATTCTCTATATCTATCAGTAATCCCATCAAAAAAAAATTTATAAAGTTGCGATAATGCATATTTCATTTGCAATATCGCATAACAAGGATGGCGATAAGCAGGATTTATAATTAAATATCATATTGTATAAAAAAAACAATATGATGTTCGGGGGATACGTTATGAAAATAATTGAGTGCTTGACACAGGGTCTGCCGTTACCCTTGGTGTATTGTGAAGAAAATGGTAAAATTCTCTTATCAAATGAAGCTTGGCGCAAATTATTAATAACGAGAACTCCTCATCATAAAAAAATACTTTTCCCTGAACTAATGAGTTGCCTTTCGGAAACTACTGAAAAAAACGAGCAAGCATGTTGCTATAATGTTGAACTGGAAAAGCAATCTTTCGTGGCTCATTTCATTAAATTGTCTGACTCTCGATTTTTAATTCTTTTACTCTTGCAAATAGCAAAACTTGAACTTCCTGAAATTGAAAACGAAATAACACATCTTAGGGAAAGAATTCTACAGTTAGAAACATTTCTTGAGGCATCTTTCGATGGTTTTTGGATATGTGACAAAAAGGGGAAAGTAGTTCAAGTCAATAAAGCGGCAGAACGTTTGAATAGCCTTGAAGGAGTAACTGTTGTTGGTAGAAACGTAACGGATTTGGTGAAAGAGGGTTATTATGACCAGTCGGTTACACTTAAAGTTTTAAAAAGTAAAAAAACTGAGACGGTTATGGTTAAACCACCAAATGGCAAAAAATTACTTGCTACCGGAACACCAATGTTTGATGCCTTAGGTGAGATCAGGTACGTAATCGTAAATGTGCGCGATATAACAGTTTTGGAAGAATTGCGTGAGAAACTAGAAGAAACCGAAGCACTTAGCAAACGATTCAGAACTGAAGTTTCAAAGCTTTATACTATGAAGGATTTAAAGAAAAAAATTATTTACTGCAGTCCTCAAATGGAATCAGTCATTAGTTATGCATCAAGGGCTGCCACTACCGATGCGACTATTCTTTTAACGGGGGAATCAGGAGTAGGAAAAGGGCTTCTTTCTGAATTGATCCATTTATTTTCAGATCGAAGATTTGGTCCATTTTTCAGCATCAATTGCGCAATGTTACCACCCGACCTGATAGAATCTGAACTTTTCGGTTATGTAGCCGGAGCCTTTACTGGGGCACTTTCTCAAGGTAAGCCCGGATTGGTGGAAATGGCAGATGGGGGTACTCTTTTACTTGACGAGATCGGTGATCTCCCAATATCTTTGCAAGTTAAATTACTTGAGTTTTTAGAAACGAGGTCATTTACTCACGTAGGAGGGGTAAAAAAGGAAAATGTAGACGTCCGAATTATTTGTGCAACAAACAAGGAACTCGAACAAGAAGTTTCAAACAAAAAATTCCGTGCTGATCTTTACTTTCGTCTTAATGCCGTCCCAATTGATATTCCTCCCCTTAGAAGCAGAACTGAAGATATTCCTATCTTAATTTCTCATTTTCTCAAATTTTATAATCAAAAACACTCCAAGAGAATTAGCCTTACAGCTAATGCTATTAACTATTTATTTAAATTTGATTATCTTGGCAACGTACGCGAGCTTAAGCATTTAATAGAACGAGTTGTTGTTTTGGCAGAAAAAGACCAAGTTGATGTTCCTGAACTTGATGCTCTTAATTTAGGGACACAATCTTCGTCTACTGACTATTTTAAGATCCCAATGGGCGTATCTTTTGAAACAGCAAAAGAAATATTTGAGAAAGAGCTAATCCAAAAAACCCTTAAAAACGCAGGTAATCAGAAATCGGCCGCTCGCCTTCTAAATGTAAATCAGAGCACCATTTCAAGAAAAATGAAAAAATATAGCCTTAATACCGACCAGCCCATTGCGTTATTATAAAATCATCCAGGAATCAGCATCGGGCAAAATACGTTTATTATTAGCGGGTTTGGTTTTCTAAAATGAATCTTCAAACCAGATTTTATTGTATTAAACATTTTCTTTTTTGCTAATTTATCCATTCACCATTTATTTGATTAAATATTCATACCACAACATTTTTCAGCTGCCTCCCATGTTTGATTAGCGTGCCTAAACCACCAATCCCCATTTTTAATGGATTTGCAATACATATATGAAATTATGGTGGTTCTGTAAAAATAATGAGGCTACTCATTTGAGTTTACCGTGCCAGGGCAGGGTCAAAGCAGGGAAAGGGGCCCTTGCCGGCTTAAGCCGGAAAACGACAACTCAAGGCCCCAGGAGGACGGCTCATGCCGGAGGGCGACAAGTCATGCCGGCACAGCAGGCAAGTCAGTTTAGCCGGTTTCTAAAAGCCGTTAGGCTGAACTGACTGAAAAAAACAAATCGAGAGAGCGGTTTCGAAAGTGAAGAGTAGACCTTCTATCCTTAGCTATCTATAAATTCCAAAAAATAGGTGTCTAATCCCGCAAGAAAACTTAAAGACTATTCGCCGTACATATCAGTTATGAGCTTGCGTAATTGAGCGGCTTTGATTTTTGATAATTTATCAATTTTCTTTTTCAATCTTTGTTTGCTAATAGTGCGTACTTGGTCAACGGCTATCTCAGCCTTTTTATGCGCGCATTTAATTTGGAGTCGGGTTCTCCATTGTGGGTGCAACTTTGAGGTTAAGGGACATACGACGACGGTTTCTAAATATTTATTCATTTCATCTTGGCTGATTATGACAACAGGACGTACTTTTTTTATTTCGCTTCCTGTCGTGGGGTTGAGATCAGCATAATATATTTCGTACCTTTTAATATTCAAAGCCTTCATCCTCCAGCCCGTCAAGAAGCGTTGTGTCAAAATCGTCCCAATCTTCCTTTTCATTAGCCATGGCTTTATATGTATCTTCCCAAGAAAGTTTACTGTCTTCTTTCTTCCGAAGAAGCAATCCTCTGTCTGTTTCTTCAAGTAAAAGGGAATTGTTAATAAGGCCATATTTTTGAAGGAGGGCCTTGGGTATGCGAACTCCTTTGGAATTTCCAATAGGGACCAGCTTAATATCCCTTGCACGTATTTGTTTTTCCATGGGTATTGCTCCTTAATTTTATTATAATTATTTTGTAATTATTGTAATTACATTTATTTGCAAAGTCAAGTTAAAATCAAATTGTTGGTAGGCGCGTATTATATTGAAATACCAAATGTTTAGCACAACAAAATAAGATACAATCGGCAAGTTTTGGGGGCACAAAAAAAGCGCCTGTCAGATTTAGCCCGAAAACGACCCGCCGTCGTCATGCTTTCAGCGTAACTATGGCGCGGCACGCAAGTCAGTTTAGCCGGTTTCTAAAAGCAGTCAGGCCGGGCTGACTGAAAAAAACGAAACGAGAGAGCAGATTCGAAAAGTAGAAAAATATAGAGCGATCACCAATACCGTTGCCTATCATGCTATAGCCCGTCTGAGACGGACAAGTGCACGCCCATTTTTGTTGTTAGGTGTCTAAGGTTCTGATGAGTTTCCCCTTTTTGATCGCATGACGCAGGGGATTTGAGCCAATACGGTAGGCCAGCTCAGCTGGTTCGGAAATGTTCCAGATCACAAAATCCGCGTCCTTGCCTTGCTCAAGAGTACCGATTGTATTGTGAAGCCCCAGCGCCTTGGCACCGTTGCGGGTAATTCCCGCAAGAGCTTCTTCCGGTGTCAGTCGAAATAGCGTGCAGGCCATGTTGAGCATAAGCAGAAGTGATTCAGTGGGGCTGCTGCCCGGGTTGCTGTCCGTAGAAAGTGCAATGGGGACCTCGTAACGGCGCAAAAGATCTATGGGAGGCACTCTTGTTTCACGCAGGAAATAAAAGGCGCCGGGTAACAGAACCGCGACTGTGCCACTGTCGGCCATGGCCTTAACCCCTTCTTCAGAAGCATATTCCAGGTGATCTGCCGAAAGGGCACCATACCTCGCGGCCAATGCAGCACCCTGCAGGTCCGAAAGCTGTTCGGCATGTAGCTTGATGGCCAGGCCAAAGTTTTTTGCGGTTTTGAAAACCCGTTCAGTTTGTTCGGGAGTAAACCCGATGCTTTCACAAAAGGCATCTACGGCTATGGCCAGCTGTTGCGCGGCGACCTGTGGCATGACCTCATTGCACACGAAGTCGATATACCGGTCGCTTTGGCCCTCATACTCGGGAGGCAACGCGTGAGCGCCGAGAAAGGTCGGCACGACCGTTACCGGATATCTTTCTCCCAGCTGGCGGGCTACGCGCAACATGCGCAGTTCGGTTTCGAGATCCAGCCCATACCCGGATTTTATCTCCACTGTAGTTACGCCCTCTTGCAGAAGAGATGCAAGCCGGAGAGCACTCTGTTTAAAAAGGGACTCATCATCAGCTTCGCGAGTAGCGGCGACCGTCGACCTTATTCCGCCACCCTGGCGGGCGATTTCTTCATAGGTAGCCCCCTGTAAACGCAATTCAAACTCGCGCGCTCGGCTACCGCCGTAAACAAGATGGGTATGACAATCGATAAGACCCGGCGTAATCCAGCCACTGTCGCCGTCATAAATCTCGACGGCGTTTGATTCTACTGCCCGGGGTATCTCATGTCTTTTCCCTATCCAGGCGATCTTTTGCCCGCTTACAGCAAGAGCGCCATTTTCTATCATGCCGTAAGGACCGGATTGTGTCATCGTTGATAGATGGACATTGATCCATAGCGAATCGATTTTTTCATAAGCAGGATTTTGGGTAGAATTCATGGCGATTCTCTGTTTTGAATTTACCGGGCAATTTGCGAGTAATATCATGGGCCAAAATGCTTCCAACAGCATTTTTGGCTTTAATTTTTGCAAGACTTCTTTTCATTATTTTAACAACTCATGCGCAATTCGATTTAAGCATACCTGGGTGGTGCCACCCCCCATTGACCAGCCCCTAACATCCCTGTAATAGCGTTCTACTTCATAGTCCGTGGTATAGCCATACGCACCGTGTAATTGTATCGCCTGGTCACAGACCCAGACGGCCATTTCATTGGCAAACTTTTTTGCCATGGAGGCCTCTTTGGCGATCATTTTGCCTTTTTTTTCTTTAATCAGCGCATCGTAAATTAAAAGACGCGCTGCCTGGATCTTGATGGCCATTTCAGCCAAAGTCCAGCGAATCCCCTGAAGCTCCGCAATCGGTTTGCCGAACTGAACCCGCTCTTTGCAATATCTCAGCGTTCGTTCATAGGCTCCTTGAGCGAAACCGACACAAAAAGCCGAATTGCCGCAGCGTTCAGAATTGAATTCATTCATCATGGCCTTAAACCCAGTGCCCCCTGCCGGGATCAACAGGTTTTCCTTAGGAACTTTAACATCTTCAAAAATGATCTCATCAAGACTCGAGCAGTGCCGTCCCATCAGCTCCTCTGTCCTGCCGATCGAAACCCCGGGAGTATCGCGATCGACGATAAACATGGCGATACCCTTTGACGGTTTTGAAAGACCTCTTTTCGTTTTGGCCAGTACGATAAGTACACTAGCGATTCTTCCATTGGAAATAAATACTTTTCTACCGTTAAGCAGGTAATATCCGTCTTTTTTTTCAGCATATGAAGACATATTGCCGGCATCTGATCCGGCATTCGGTTCGGTTTGACAGTAGGCGCCGATCTTTTTGCCGGAGGCCATGTCGGGCAGATATTTTCTTTTCTGATCTTCAGTGCCCTGATGTACGATGGCACGACAACAGGCGGAGACATGGGTGAGCGGAATGGAGACACCGGACCTTCCCATTTCTTCGCACAGGATTGCCAGGTCGATCATAGAACCGCCGGCACCGCTATATTCCTCAGGCACCAAAAGGCCCATAAAACCCATCTCTGCCAGATAGCTGTAATATTCATCCGGGTACTTCCCTTCTTTCTCCCACGTCTTGACATTCGGGGTGATTTTATCCTCGGCAAACTTTCTTACCGCATCCCGGAACATTATATTCTCTTCACTTAACAAACTGTCGATCATACCGTTTTCCTCTTATTGAAATATTCATAGTACCGCTTCTAAAGAGCTGAAAAGTAGTGGGTGCAACAATCAGGCCACGGCATCTAATATATTATTTTTATTGGTGTTTTTTAAATAACTAAAAAATCAGCGGCCTTTTTTGTTTCATTTGTATACAACCTGTGATCTATGTGAGATTATTTTATTTAGATATGAATTAGAACGCCTTCCGGCTGTCACCCCATTTTTCGGCAGCATCTGATCTGTTATTGCTGTTTTAAGAAATTCTCTTGTTTCTGGCATTGCCAGATATGTTTATAATTTAAACAATGACCTGGATTCTTGTCGGGAGCGCTGGATTTTTGTTTATTATCTATACAATTTATCAGGTATGCATTCAGCTCAAAAAATAGAACTATCTGTAATTGGGTCATATTTAAGCCAAAATTTCTATTGGCATAAGGATTGCAATTATTGAGTAAATCAGAACCACTCCAGTACGCCAAAGATACTGCCTGCAGGTTGAAATAGATGCGATCTTGATCTTGTGGGATAGACGATCCATCGCCTTGAAGTCTTGGCCGCATACAGCCTTTCGATTTAAAAGAGGAGATTAGATAATGGGTATAATGCCGTTGGGAGGGAGAACCATCGAGGTTCTCAGTAAAGAAGACATCCAGGCAGTGCACCAGGCGGTCCTTAAACTCTTGAAAGATCCGGGGGTTAGGATACGACATGAAGAAGCATTGGACATCTTCAAGCGCGGTGGAGCTGAGGTAGATCTGAAAAAACAGATAGTTCATATACCGCCATCACTGGTTGAGTATGCCCTGAATCACGCCCCCCGCTATATGACCGTGTGCGGGAGGGACCCCAAATACGACCTCAAGTCAGCTAACGGGATACATTACAGCGGCGGTCATGGAGCGACCTTCATAATTGATTTTGATACCGGTGAGCGCAGGCCCGCTACAAAAAAGGATCTGGAAACCAATGCAAGGGTCCACGACGCTCTGGAGAACACGCATTTTATTTTTCCCGAAATCTATCCCCAGGATGTTCCCGAAAAAGCGTTAGATCGACATATTTCCCAGGCCTTGCTCAGTAACACGGTAAAACCGATAATCGCAACGGCTTACAGCGGTGAGGGTGCGAAAGATCTGCTTAAGATGGGAATTGCCATCGCCGGAAGCAAAGAAGCCTTGCGTCGAAGGCCGATGTTCACAGTTAGCCTCGGGATGATAAGCCCGTTCAGTTTTGAACCGAACAGAGTAGATGTACTGCTTGAAATGTGTCGATTCGGTCATCCTTTTCAGGTCTATACGATCCCTTCAACGGGCACAACATCCCCGGTGACGCTTGCCGGCACCCTGGCGTTAATGACAGCGGAACTCCTTTCCGGGCTAGTACTGACGCAGTTGGTCAATCCAGGCGTACCCGTCAGGTTAATGGGTTATGCCGGAACTTCAGACATGCGGACGGGTGAATTCACTTTCGCATCCCCGGAAAAAACACTAATGGCCGCTGCTCTGGCCCAGATACTGCGATATTATGGGGTGCCTCAGGGTGTCCATGGTTCAACAACCAGGACCAATGTTCTGGATGCGCAAGCAGGCTATGAGACCGGTATTTTAAATTTGTTCTCGGCCTTATCCGGGAGTGATGTCATAATCGAATGCACTTCGGCGTCTCTGGAAAACACGGCCGCATCAGTTCCGGAACAGGCCATTATCAGCAACGAGATTTGCAGCTATATCAACCGCATATTGCAGGGAATCGAGGTCAACCCCGATACCCTGGCGATTGATGTCATCAGAGAGGTTGGCCCGGGCGGTGAATATCTGACTCACGATCATACCATGGAATATTTCAAGTCCGAACAATGGGATGCCAAACTGGGCAACCGGATGACAAGAGATCACTGGGAAGAGAAAGGCTCCATGGACATACGGGCCAGAGCAAGGGAGCAGTATAAGAAAATCCTGGCCACACATCAGCCCAAACCGCTTGATCCTGAAGTGCAAAAAAAGCTCCAGAATATCGTTGAGCAGGCTGAAGCTTGATATTCTCTCCGACCGGTAAAGGTCGAATTCTGTTCTGACGTCGTTATCAAAAAACTGCCGGAAAGAATTTTCGCCGTTTAACGTTTTTATTAAAGGGAAAGATTTGAAAGGGCCCACAAACAACAGAAAGAAACAACAAAAAGGAGGTAGCTTGAGATGAAGAAATTTTTGACATTTTCTTTAGTGGTTGCCGTTGTGGTCGTGACCCTGGCAGTCGGATTCAGCAATGCTGAGGCCAAGGATAAAGTGTACAAGTGGGATATGACCTATCCCCTTTACAGGGGAACCTGGGATTGGGCAGTTCTTGAAAAATGGTGTGCTCACCTTAAGGCCGCCAGCGGAGGACGGCTTGATATCACTCCCCATGCCGGAGGTGAGATTATGCCGGTCATGGAGACATTCGACGCTGTTTCTTCGGGTACATTGAAGATTGACTTTTCCTACGGTCCTTACTGGATCGGCAAGTTGCCCATGGCTATCTATGCCAGCGGCCTGCCACCGTTCACCTTGCCGAGATGGGAACAGTACAAGGTCCTGTATTACGAGCTGGGACTTGAAAAGCTAATCCGGGATGCGTACGCCAAGCACAACATTTTCTATGTCGCCGCCATGCCAACCAATAATGCCGTAATGCTGAGCAAATTCCCCGTTCACAAAGCGGCCGATTTGAAAGGCAAGAAATTCAGAGCCACAGGTCTGTATGCCGAGGTTTTGAACGAAGCCGGGGCATCGGCGACCTACTTCCCCTGGGGAGAAATATACGGGGCCCTGGAAAAGGGCACGATTGACGGTGTAATCGCCGGACCATTAAGCAGCCAGGCCGATTCGGGATTTCATGAGCCCACAAAATTTTTACTGGAGACGCCGATAACACCGGTCGATGCCTGGAGCCTGCATGTCAATATGGACGCCTGGAAAGCGCTGCCGGATGACCTGCAAAAGCTCCTGGTCGAAAGTGCTTCGTACGCGGCTGACCTGTTCACCGGATCATACTTTGTGCATGATGTCCGGTGGAGAAAAAAAATAGTGGAGAAACATGGTTTTACCGTGACGACTCTGTCCGAGGAAGAGCAGCGCAAAATGAGTAAATACTCCCTGGCGGTTCTGGATAAATATTCTAAAAAAGATCCCGCATTTGCCGAAGCCACAAAAATACTCAAGACCTACATGAGGGATCTGGGGCTCTTAAAATAATAACTGCCGAACTTCGGCCGGAGCTAATATAGCCCACCGGGTAAAGGTAGAGGTCCTGCCTCTGCCTTTACCTTGGACACCCTAATTGATCAAAAAATGCTCAATTAGGAGTTAATTGTTATAAGTTATTCGTTATTAGAATAAGGATTAACTCATCATTTATTTATTCATATATCGTTGAAATATAAATAGAGATAGTTTTCCTTATTAAACTATTAACCAATAACTAATAACCCCCCAATTGGTTTTAACTCAATTGGGGTAACCATGAGGGCATAATGAAGCGGTTGCTCAAAATCATCGACAGTATCAGTGATTGGTCGGGCAGGCTATTCTCATATCTGTTATGGCCCGGGGTGGCGGTGCTGGTGTACGAGGTTATCGCCAGGTATGTATTCAATGCCCCGACGATATGGGCTCACGGTTCAACGCAGCGTATCTTCGCCGTCTACTACTTCATTTGTGGCGCATACATCAGCCTTAACCGGTCACATATCACTATGGACATAATTTACGAACGCTTCAGTCCAAGGAAAAAGGCTATTCTGGACATCATCAGCTTTTTCTTTTTCTTTGCTTTCTGTGGTGTCTTGCTATGGTACGGATCCCGTTATGCATGGTCCTCCCTGATACGCTTAGAACCCTGCAGTACCCCTTTCCGTGCCCCTCTTTACCCGATTAAGCTGATGATTCCATTGGGGGCGATGCTGATCATCCTTCAGGAACTGGCTAATCTATGGCGCAGCATCTACGTCGCGATCACAGGGGAATCGTATGAGCATTGAATTAGTTACCGTGATAATGTTTGGCGGTCTCATCGTGAGCCTGCTGCTGGGCATTCCTCTCGCCTGGTGTCTGGGCGGTGTTTCAGTATTTGTATGTCTTTTGCTGTGGGGCCCGAATGGCCTGATGCTGATTGTCTACAATACCTTTGGCGCTATGTGGGCAATCGTTCTGGTCGCCATTCCCCTGTTTATGTCCATGGGAATTCTATTACAGCGCGCCGGTATCGCCGAAGCCTTGTTCGAGACAATCCACCGATGGTCTGGCCGGTTAAGAGGGGGTATCGCCATGGGCGTTGTGGTCATCTGCGTCCTCTTTGCGGCCATGACCGGCGTAAGCGCTGCGGCCACACTGACGATGGGATTGATAGCGCTTCCGGCAATGCTCAAAAGAGGCTATCACAAAAGCATCGCATTGGGCTGTATCGCCGGTCCGGGGACGCTGGGAATATTAATTCCGCCCAGCATTATAAGTATTTTGCTTGCCATCGTCGGCAACGTTTCGGTGGGCAAGCTGTTTATGGCGGGGATAGGCCCAGGCATTCTTCTTTCCGGTCTTTTTATAGCCTATATCGGCATCAGAGGCTGGATCAACCCGCAGCTGTGCCCCAGCCATCCGGAAAGGTTCACCGTAAGGGAAAAATTCGTTTCTCTCAAAACCATCATCCTGCCTTTCGCCATTATCATGGCCGTTCTGGGGTCGATTTTCTTCGGCATTGCCACACCTACCGAAGCCGGTGCTTTGGGAGTGACGGCTGTTCTCATAACTGTTGCTATCCACCGACGATTTAGCTTGAAACTCATCAATGAAACAACGATCGAAACCTTTAGAATAACCGGGCTGACCATGTGGATTTTCTACGGGGCCATGTGCTTCAGTGCCGTGTACGCCAGAGCCGGCGGCGCAGTTTTCTTGAGTGATTTTTTCCTGGGGCTGGGAATGAATCGCTGGCTCATTCTGATCACAATGATGGGGCTATCTTTGCTGCTGGGTATGTTTGTCGATCCCTTTGCCATTATTTTCATCCTGGCCCCCATCTGTTTTCCGATCGTAAAGAAACTGGGTTTCGATCCGGTATGGTTCGGCATCCTTTTCGTCATCAATATGCAGATGGGTTACGTCACGCCACCCTTTGGCTACCAGCTTTTCTATCTGAAGTCGGTGGCGCCCGAAGGAATCACTACGGGTGATATCTACAAATCTATTTTTCCATTTCTCGGCATTTTGATAATCGGAATGGCCCTCATTATGATTTTCCCCCAGATTGCCCTGTGGCTTCCCGAATTGATGATGAAGCTGGCAGATTGAGAAGCTACAAGCTATCTCAAAAAGGCTATATGAAAAAACAATGAAAGTGATGGAAGCCATCCGTACACGACGGTCCATAAGAAAATACAAACCGACTCCGGTCCCGATGGAAGATATTCGTCTTATTGTGGAGGCGGCTACATGGGCCCCTTCAGGCTACAATCAACAACCCTGGAAATTTATTGTGTTGCAGGATCAGCAAATAAAGGTTCGAATGTATGTGGATGCTCATCGCGCTTGTGCCTATTGGCATTCCAGAGCATTATCCCCGCGCCCCGAAACGCAAACCGTTAGAGACGGTAATGGAAATTCGCTGATGAACCTCGGAAGATATCTGCTTTATATAGGCTCGTGGTATTTAATTTAACTTCAACGGTTCCGGAAAATTGGACACTTCAAAAGCAGTCCTGGCATTCAGCACATGACCGGACAGTTCCCGACGGGCCAGTTTTTGTGCGAATTTGACCGCATTGACAATTGCATCAAGGCTTATACCGGTATTTACGCCAATTTCCTGAAATAGATATACCAAATCTTCTGTTGGAATATTCCAGGAGCCGACCTCCATTTTTGGGGCTCCAAAAGGGGGCCCGCTTAATCCGCCGATGGCTGTATCAAAAATGCGGATTCCTGCCTCATAGGCGGCCAGACAGTTTACAAGTCCCAGCCCTGTGGTGTTATGAAAATGGACCGCCAGGTTTGTGTCCAGATCCAGGTCTTGCAATGCATTAATGGTTTCTTTGACCTGTTTTGGATTGGCCATACCGGGACTGTCGACAAGCGAAATTTCGTTTACCCCCATAAAAGCCAGTTTAGTTACTAGATCGACAAGATCCTTGATTGGGACCCTGCCCTCATACTGACAGCAAAATGCGGCAAGGAGATAAACCCTGATAGTTTTTCCTTTTTCCAAACAGGCCTGGAATATCGCAGGAAGGGTTTTGAAAAGGGTTTCTCTTATACTGATACCCATGACTGCCCTGTTAAACGATTCGCTCGCAGCGACCAGGGTTCCTATTTCGTCGACATTGGTGTTTAGGGCGCGGCGGCAAGCAATTTCATTGGGAGCAAGTCCTATGATGGTGACCTCTGGTTTTTTATCGAGGGCATTGATGACTTCTTCCGCATCGGCAAATTCGGGCCTGATACGCGGATGCGTAAAAGCAACACAGTCAATCTTGGTCAAACCACTTTGCATCAGACTTTTTGCCAACGCGATTTTTTCCGGTGTGCCGATTTTGGGCAATGCAACCGGGCCATCCCTGGGACTGGTATCTACAATTGTGACATCCGCCATAGAACTCACCAAACCAAAAGGCGTTTTGGACTATTTTAAGCGCTTTATCTGCTCGCTTGCGCGGTTTTCTGTTCGCAATCGGGTGGAGTCCACCGTCGGTTCCAATAATTCTTGCAATAAGGTGGCACCCGGTCACCCATGCAATTGGTTCCAGGGTCATCTGGTATATTTGCAACAATTAGGCCATACCGTTCAAAGGCTTGTTTCCATTGAAACTTTTTGGATTACTATTCTGCAGAATGGTCTTTTATGTTTAAATAGTAAACAATATGTCAGCTAATTGAGATTGTATTGTTTCAATTTGACATAAAAGGTCCTGCGGCTGATTCCGAGCATCTTGATGGCCTCTGATCTGTTTTTAGCTTGCTGCAGCACGTCCTTGATGACCTCCTTTTCCGTGTGTTGGACTGCCAGGGAAAGCAAACCAAGATTTTGGTCGAATTGGGAATGATGGTGTCGACTTTCGCTATTTTCATTGTCCAGGCCTTCAAGGGATAATAAGAAATCCGGAAAATAATTATTGGTTATCAGGGAGCCGGTGGTCATGGTAACCATATAATCGATTACGCCTTTTAGTTCACGCACATTTCCAGGCCAGTGATACGACTTCAAGACCTTAAAGCAATTCGCGGCCAACTGCAGGGTACGATCCTGTTTTTGGGAATGCCTTTTCAAGAAAAAATTGGCCAGCAACGGTATATCACCGGGACGGTCTCGCAACGGTGGGAGATGGATGCTGATCGTATTCAATCGATAAATTAAATCCTGCCGGAAACTTTTTTCCTCTATTAATCGTGACAGGTCCTTATTCGTGGCCGTGATAATCCGAACGTCAACCTCGATATTTTTGGCACTGCCGATTCTCTTGAAATAGCCTTCGTTCAATACGCGCAGCAGCTTGGCCTGGGTTTGTAGCGAGGCATCGGCGACCTCGTCAAAAAAAAGCGTCCCCTTATGCGCCTCGACAAACAGTCCATGTCGCCCGCCAGGAGCAGCACCTGTAAAGGCACCTTTCTCGTATCCGAAAAGTTCACTGTCGATAAGCTGGTCTGGAATAGCAGCGCAGTTGATATCCACAAACTTCTTCAGGCTGCGGCTGCTGGTTTTGTGAATTGTACGCGCCAGTATTTCTTTGCCGGTGCCGCTTTCCCCCTCGATGAGCACCGGGTAATTGCTCTGGGCCGCTTTTTGCGCTTTATACAGGACCGCTTTAAAACGGGGATCGTCTCCTACCAATTCTGAAAACGCCGGCAATAGTTTCTTTTTAACTGCTTTTTTCGAACTAGGTTCAGAATCCAGCGGCTGATCGTGGCTAGACAATGGCAATTTCATGCCAGCCGTCTTTGGATCTGTAACTACTACCAGACGATTTTCCTCAGATCCGGGTTTGTTTAATAAGTATACAATGATT
>PVMK01115730.1_pt1 | contig 24047 bp, 21 predicted proteins | sample 1853481 | NCBI WGS metagenome assembly PVMK01 (sample SAMN08533507, study PRJNA380276) | Marine sediment metagenome, whole genome shotgun sequencing project. | reverse complement strand
TCTAATGATTTTTTCTTCATTGTAATGCTGTATCCCGGTAGTCCGGGGGGCATATACGATCCGTTTCTAATGACGACGGGGTCCAGAAAATGTTCGTGTAAATGGTCCACATACTCAATTATACGTCCCTCCAGTGATCCACTGATAGCAATAAAATCGATCATTGATAAATGTTGTACATATTCACACAATCCTACACCTCCTGCATGCGGACAAACCGGAATGTTAAATTTGGCAGCCATCAATAAAATCGCCAGTACTTCATTTACTCCTCCTACACGGCAGCTATCAATTTGACAAATTTCTATTGCTTCGGCTTGCATTAGTTGTTTGAACATTACCCTGTTCTGACAATGTTCACCTGTAGCCACTTTTATTGGTTTTACCGCCTTTGCTATTTTGGCATGACCTAAAATATCATCAGGACTTGTCGGCTCTTCGATCCAATATGGATTAAATTTTTTTAACTCTTCCATATTTAAGATCGCCTCATTTACGTCCCATTTTTGGTTGGCATCCATCATCAACTGCAGATCGTCTCCAATTTCTTCCCGTATAATTGCAGCTCTTCGCATATCATCTTTTAAATCAGAACCAACTTTAATTTTCATATGCTTAAAACCTTCCGCTTTGGCTTCTTTACACAACCTTCTCATTTTATTGTCTGAATATCCCAACCATCCGGCCGAGGTGGTATAGGCAGGATATCCATTCTTTAATAATAGCTCTATTCTCTCTTGTTTGGTAGATTCATTTTTTTGTAAAATCACTAAAGCTTCTTCCGGTGTTATCGCATCTGTAATATAGGTAAAATCTATGCATTTTACCAATTCTTCAGGCGACATGTCAGCCAACAACCTCCATAGTGGTTTTTTTTCTATTTTGGCATACAGATCCCAGATGGCATTGACTACAGCCCCGGTGGCCAAATGTATAATCCCTTTTTCCGGTCCTAACCATCTTAACTGGCTATCGCCTGTTATCATTTTCCAAAATGCACCCATGTCGGCCGTAAAGGAATTTAACGATTTTCCAATAATTAAATGTGATAAGGATCTTATCGCCTCAACACATAATTCGTTTCCTCTGCCAATAGTGAATGTGAGTCCATGCCCCTCCAAACCATTTGGATGATCGGTCTTTAAAATAACATAGGCAGCTGAATAATCCGGATCCGGATTCATCGCGTCAGAGCCATCCAAAGTAATGCTCGTTGGAAAACGAACATCTTTTACTTCTATATCTGTGATAAGTATGAGGTTCATTAGTTTTCTTTTAAGAATGTATAAGACAAATTTAGGGATCAATCCAATTAAGAGCTACTACTCAAATTACATATCATGATACTATTATTGCATTTTATTATATTTTAAACTAAATATAGCAATAAAAAAGAAATCACACTGATGAATGAAGCCTTGAATAATCAGTAGGGGAACACTTCATTGCTTTTTTAAACTGCCTGTTAAAGTTAGATAAATTATTAAACCCCGATTCGTAACATATTTCTGAAATATTGTTTTTATTTTCTATTAATAATTTACAGGCATAACCTATTCGTACTTCGAGTAGATATTCTGTAAAAGTTTTCCTGTGAATACGTTTAAAAAATCGACTAAATGATGAAGGGTCCATATTGGTCAATTCAGCTACATCGTTTCTCCTTATATTGTCTTTAAAATTCTTAATAATATATTCGTATACTTTGTCTAAATTATTTCTACCTGTTTTATTGAAAGAATTTATAAAACCACTACTCGATAACAGTGTGTGGTCATTATTTTTAGCCAAATAATTCAGTAGTTGTATGAACTTCATGGTTTTGTCAAATGCGGTCAATTCATGAATTTTTTTAATCTGATCGATGAACCAAAGTAAATCTCCTGAAAATTTGATTCCCAGACTTGATTTTTTGATTAGTTTTGCGATAGCACTCATCTCAGGCATTTCTAAAAAATCCTTTCCTGCAAAATCTTCTTTAAAATGAATAACGATTGCCTCTGCTTCTAAGATAGAGTCTATTTCAAAATAGTGTTTGTCGTTCAACCACATATGTGGCAAATTCTTGCCAATCAATACAACTTCTCCTTCGCAAAATTGCTCAATATTATCACCAATAAATCTCGTCCCGGTACTTTTTAAGATGACTACCAGTTCTAATTCTAAATGATGGTGCCAAACTTTGAGAAAATTAGGAAATCTATGATTCCTTACGGTAAAAGACTTATTTGGTGAACTACTTCTATCAATTAGGAGAGGTTTCAATTTGCTGTGATTTTCATTATTAATTTCCCTGCATTAGGGGACGGAATACATGATGTATATGGCAAACTCTGTTTATTTCTCTTTGCGTTTACAGCGAGATAATTTAGATGAAAAATATTGTATTTAAAACAAGTTCTAAAGTACAACAATTCAGTAGTACACAAAAATTTTAAAAAAACATTTAAATTTTCAGATGAAGATAGTCATTCGTTTTTTATGTTTTATTTCACTATGTTTGCTCGTGGAATATAGCGATAACCTAAAAATGAAATCCGAGGAATTTAGAGCCACTCCCTTATACCTTCCCTCGAAAATCTATTAGCTACCAAGGATTTAAAATAGGTTCATGACAGCTTTAAATTGTCAATAATAATAGAAAGTACTGAGCATTCGAATACATATATTTTATCATGGCTTTAAATAATGTTAAAAATTGCTGAGTTTTCACTTTCTTTGTCAAGAATGAAGGAAGAAAATTCAAATAAAATTATCAAACTAATAAAAAGCGGTGACCAACTGGTTTTAAAAAAGATCTATGACGATAATAGAGAAGCTTTTATTAAGTTTTCCAGAAAATATAATATAGAGAGCTATGATGCCATTGATATCTATCAGGATGCAATTATTGTATTTTATGAAAACATTGTAAATGGAAAAATTACTGATCTAAGCAGTAAAATCTCTACGTACTTATTTGCGATTGGAAAATATAAAATTTTTCAAATGCACAAAAGGAGTTATAAAATTGAATTGAGAAGCGAACTCTTAGTTGAAGAGGAAAACATATCCTTGGATGTTAACTTTCAGGACGAAAAGTTAACTAATCAGCAGGAATTGTTGAAGAAGTATTATTCGCGTTTAGGTAAAAGATGCAAGGAAATTTTAAAATTGTTTTACTATGAGGGTTATACCTTGGATGAAATAACTGATATTTTAACTTATAGTGATAAAAAAGTGTTGAAAAGCCAAAAATCGCGATGTATGAAACAGCTTAAAGACTGGATAAAAAAGGAGTTATGAATAAAATAGATTTGATTGACAAATATTTTAGTAATTCGTTAAGCCCTAAAGAACAATTAAAGTTCAATGAATTGTTGGAGAACGATGAACAATTTAAAAAAGAATTTGACTTTCAAAAGGATTTGCAACAGGTAATTTCAAGGGATCAAAGAAAGGATCTCAAGGAAGTGTTACAAAATTTTGAAAAAGATAGAAAACCAAGTGTAAATCTATTTAATAATTCTAAAGAATGGTTAGTTGCTGCGTCAATTATAATTATTGTCGGTCTCGGGTTCCTATTTGTAAAATCTAATTTTTATCCGTCTTCAGAAAAACTATTCGCTCAAAACTACGAACCTTATCGAAATATTGTACTTCCGATAGAGCGTGGTGAGAATTCAAATACAATTGAGCACAGTGCATTTGTTGCTTATGAAAATGGTAATTATCACAAGGCGATAAACTTATTTAATTCTGTGCCCAATAAAAATGAACAGTATATACAATTTTATAAATCGATGTGCTATATGTCTTTAAACAAAACCAAGGAGGCGATAGCTTTATTGAAGACAATAGCAGACTCAAATAATAAAGTTAACCCGGAAAATAACTTCAATGAAATAGCAAATTGGTATTTGGCATTGTCATATTTAAATACAGGTGAAACTTATAAGGCAAGCAAACGATTCTCTATGATAGCAAACAACAGGGGCAATGTTTACAAAAAAGAAGAATCTAAGAAAATACTTAATTATTTAGACTAGACTTGTGTATTCTTCATCCTCATTCCAATGATGATAGATCCAAATAAAAGGAATCCACTAATAAAGTAATATTTATCATTTTTTATTGGTACTAAGGATTTTGTATTCCCATTTAATACAAAGCCTGACCAATAGTACGGATGTCTTAAATTACTGTCATTTGTTGCCGCCAAATAGTCAAGTTTAGCATTTTTTAGTGCTTCATTTTTTGGCTCTCCACTCTTTAGATGCTTATAGAAGTAAATCATTATTTTTTTTGTCTCCTTATCAGGTATTTTCCACAAACTCATCACTATAGACGGTACTCCTGAATAATTAAAAGCCCTTGCCATACTCATCACCCCTTCTCCCTTTTCGAGTTTTCCGAAACCCGTATTACAGGCACTTAAAACGGCTAAATTTGCTTTGATGCCTGAGACATAGATCTTGGATGAGGTTAACTCACCATCGCTAAAAATCAATTTATTATACATGGGATGGTCATTATTGATCTCCACATGCATGGCCAAGTGCACAATCGAGTTTTCTCTTGAATTTTCTAAAAAATTATTCACACTAGAATTATTTCCTACGAATGCCTTTCCATTAAACAGTTCTGAAATTTCTTTCGTTTCATCTAAATTAGAGGATAATGAATTACTCAAATTGTATACCGGGGAAAAGCCAACCCAGTAATTAGGTAATTTATAGTCGAAAAACTTATTTTTAAGTTCTAAGTAAAGCCGGGCAGAACCAGAATAACTGATGGTAAAGTTTTCTATTAAAAAATCATTATTTTCGTTCCGCAAGATTTCAAAAGGAATATAATTTAGGACATTGTCTGGTATTATTACCATTTTAGACTTTGATAAATCTATCTGTTGACTCAATAAATAATGATATAATTCCTCCGTTGTATCATCAATATTTTGCCTGTTCAATAACTCATTTTTGAGAAGGCTCACTCTGTTGACAATTTTATCAGATATATCCCCTTTCAAAAAAGTGATATTATCTTTTGTAATATTAAAAGTGTATAGATTTTTATCTCCCAGAAAATAGGTGATCATTTGTGTGTCCTCATCCAGATCATTCTTAACATCTTCAATATCTATAATCTTGTGATTATATTTTAAACCAGTGTATTCAGGAAAAGTGGTTTCGAGAGCATTTTGCAAACTATCTATTTTATTACTCACTAAAATTCTTTGATTTATAAGTAACCCAAGTGTCTCTTTGTCCGGTTCGTTACTAGATTGTTCATAATAGAGATCTAAATTTATTTGGGCGAGTTCCTGTTTGATTTGTTGTTCCAAATTCAACATTTCTTCCGGAATATTGGCGAATATTTTAAACTGAGAGTTTTGTATTCCCTCCAATAACGCTGTGTTTCTGTTTGTTTCAGAAAGCTCAAAAGCTTTATTTAAATATACGGGATCCCTATTTGTAAATTGATACAACGACCAACAAGTATTTAATCCATTTTCATAAACCTGGCGATAATTATTTGCAATTTGAATTCTTGATCTGTCAGAAGAGACATGTTTTTGCATAAATTTTATCAAATTTAGTTCTTGATCGATGAGTTCATATTTTTTTTTGAGAAAATCAATATTGTTTGTCTGTGCATAGCTGATCTCATAAAATTTGTTCATTAACATTAAAGATTCTAACGCGCCAAACGGGTCAATGAGATGAACAAGATTGTCGTCAATATATCGACAGGACTTTAACGCTTCCTCAATAAAATAATTAAGATTAATTTTATCATGTATAAGTAGTGCCTTCTTAGCTAACAAATTATATATTTCAGTAATTTCTTCATTTCTTTTCCCGGAGATGGAGAGTTTGTAATCCAAGGCATCAGATAATAGTTCTTCTGAGTCATCAAGCATAATATTTTGATCAACATATAATTTTGCTAAATGCGTTTTAGCAATGGCTAAATTATTTAGAACCATTCCTCTTTCACCAATTACAATGGCCTCTTTATAATATATTTCTGCCTGGTCGTACTGTTCATCCAGTGCATATGCATTGGCTAGATCATAATTACTTTCACAGGTCCATCTATGCCTATTTCCAAAATGTTTCTCCCTGATTTTTAAATTTTTATGAAGTAATTGAATTGCTTCCTTATATTTTTTTTTAGATGTTAAGATGTTAGCATAAGAAGTAGATACAAAGGTCATATTTGGATGAAATTCTCCATATTCTTCTAATCCAATTTCCATTGCCTTATCTGCATATTTTTCCGCTTCATTGAAATCCTTATTATAAAAATTAAGACGCGCTATTCCAGTATAAACATCCGCTAGTAAAGAACGTTCGTCTCTATCTTGTAAGAAAAGTTGTTCTGCCTCTCTATATAATTTAAGCGCCTCTTGAGATTTGGCCTGATCCTCATAGGCAATGGCTAAATTATAGGAAGAAATGGCAAGCTCGTTCTTTTCAGCACCGATAAGTTTCTTCAGGTCATAGGATTTTTTATAATAAACCTGGGTGCTGTCATAATTGTATAGGTAATAAAATCCCAGTCCTAATAAATTATAGGTATCTGCTATATATTTCGCGTCCCGTGTACTACTAAAAGTTTCCAGAGCAGTTCGAGCAGACGCAACGGACTCTTGGTATTTTCCCAGGTTAATTTCTATTTTACCCTTATTTAGGTTAGTTACTGCGATTAAAAAATTATTTTGGGAAGGTCTTTCCAGAGCATTTTGAAGATTATTAATCATCTCATATGCATCATCATAATTTCCTTCTATGTTTTTTTCGAGGGCAAGACTTATATTCTGAAATATCAATAAACTATCTGTACCCTGAGAAAAACCAAATATTTGATATAGAAAAAATATTAAAAAGAGATTTTTACCTAAGAGCATAAGGTAAAGTTACGCAAATTATAATTGCTTAGGATTTTGACCTTAGAGTTGACTGTGCTAATTCTTCCAGTTCCAGATACCATTTTTCTCCAAATTTTCTAATCAATGCTTGTTTTACGAACTTATATACAGGGATTTGCATTTCTTTTCCTAATGTGCAAGCATCATCACAAACTTGCCATTTATGATAATTAACGGCAGAAAATTCGCTATAATCTTTTATTCGAATTGGGTATAAATGACAAGAAACAGGCTTTTTGAATGATATATCACCATGATTATAAGCTTCTTCTATTGCGCATAATGCGACTTTTTTTTCGTCAAAGATCACATAGGCACAATCTTTTCGGTTTATTAATGGAGTCTCATATTCAGCATCTTCACTTGTGGTATAAATACCTTGCTCTTCAATGGCTGACACCCCTTCTTTTCGAAGATAGGGTTTTATTTTAGGATATAATTTTTCTAACATTTCTGTTTCCTTTTTATCCAGTGGAGCACCGGCATCTCCCTGAATGCAGCATGCACCTTTGCAGGCACTTAAATTGCATATAAAATCATTTTCGATAATCTCTTCAGAAATAATAGTTTTCCCTAATTGAAACATCTTTGTGTATTAGAATAATTTTGTAAAAATACATCCTTTTTTATACTTGTGAAATCTATATATTTGCCGAAAATTTAAGAAGCAGGTTATGGAATTTAATTTGAAGGAGATATTTACGGCAACGATGATATTATTTGCCGTTATTGATATTATTGGTAGTGTTCCGATTATTATTGATTTGCGACAAAAAGTAGGCCATATCCAATCGGAGAAAGCTTCATTTGTTGCTATGCTAATTATGATATTATTTCTTTTTTTAGGATCTCAAATATTATTATTAATTGGAATTGACGTGTACTCATTTGCCGTGGCCGGGTCATTTGTACTTTTATTTTTAGCACTTGAAATGATCTTAGGGGTTCAATTATACAAAGAAGAATCACCAGAAACAGCAAGTGTGGTCCCTTTAGCTTTTCCCTTAATTGCAGGTGCAGGTACAATGACAACAATACTGTCGCTCAAAGCGGAGTTTCATACGATCAATATTATTATAGCCATTGTCTTGAATATGATATTTGTTTATGCCATTTTGAAATCATCAACTAAAATTGAAAAGTTGATTGGAAAGGCTGGAATAAATGTAATTCGTAAAATTTTTGGTGTAATTTTATTGGCTATTGCAGTGAAGCTTTTCGCTTCTAATGTTCAAGTATTATTCAAATAAAAAATAAAGAGAATGTTATATGACGTTTTAATAATTGGAGGAGGTGCGGCAGGTATGTCATGTGCCTTAGTATTAGGATCTGCCCGGACAAAACCCTTTGCATCAGATAAAAATATTGGTATTATTATGCATCAAAAAAGTTCTGCTTTGGAAAGTGGTTTGTTCAATAACGTTTTGGGCATTTCACCCGGTACAACAGGAAAAGAAATTTTGGAAACTGGAAAGAGTCACCTGGCTCAAATCTATCCTCATGTACAGCAGATTGAAAAAGAAAAAGTTTTAAAAATTGTTCAACATAAGGACTATTCAGAAGTAGTAACGAATAGAAATAAATATTCTTCCAAAATAGTAGTAATTGCTGTTGGTCCATCTAATTTATTCAATATTGAAGGATTAATGCATTTTGTGGAACCACATAAAAATTTGCCTCCTAAAAAAGAAAGAATACAATTAAAAAACACAAATCATAAAGTTGATGATAACATTTATGTTGCAGGTGTACTTGCCGGATGGAGAAGTCAGTTTGCAACAGCCGCTGGCAGTGGGACTCAAGTAGCCACAGATATTTTAACAATTTGGAATAACGGTAACACTACAATGGTACACGACACTATGGAGTAACTGCGTAGCCTTCTTTTTCCAGATCAATAATTTTTTCCAGCATTTTATCGTTTTGATTTAAAATTTGATAAAAAGCATTGTCATCATAGATTTGTTGAACAAATAAGGCCTTTAAATACATGTTAATATTTCGAAACTCCTGATCGTTTTTATCCACATTCTCTGTTGCAATAGTCAATAGATACTTATTAAAAATATTATTTTCAATATAATATTTATTCTTGAAATCATCAAAGGACAGACCTTTGAAATCATCTCTGTGTGTGTCTATATAATCAAAGACAAAATTATTCAATGAACTGTAATGCATACTATTGAAATATCTGGTAGTGTCGATAGCTACAAAAACATCCGGGATAATTCCACCACCACCATAAACAATTTTCCCTTTTGGCGTCAGATATTTTAAAGTGTCATTTACCTTAATACTATCCACATTCATTAATTCACCATGGTCAAATCTTTTTTCGAATTCATGATAGTAATCTTCATTACCATCATGGTCATAGGGTTTTTGAATCGATCTGCCTGTTGGTGTATAATATCTCGAAACTGTCAATCGAACAGCTGAGCCATCTCCCAGGTCCATTTCCTGCTGTACCAGACCTTTACCAAATGACCTCCTTCCTACAATTGTGCCCTTATCATTGTCTTGCAATGCACCGGCAACAATTTCACTGGCAGATGCTGAAGAGCCATTTATAAGAACAAAAACATGACCATCTTCAAAATCGCCCACTTCAGTTGCGTAAGTATTATCAATCCTCGATCCCTTATTTTTTGTAAAGACGATTAGCTTACCATCTTCTAAAAACTCATCAATTATTTGAGTAGCAACTTGTAGATAACCTCCCGGGTTATGCCTTAGATCCAAAACTAATTTTTGCATTCCTTCCTCCAATAAGGTATCTAAAGCCTCTTTAAATTCTTCATAAGTTGTCGCAGAGAATTTATTAATTTTAATATAACCTAACTCATTATTAAGCATATAGGATGCGTCCACACTCTTTATTGGAACGTCTCCGCGGTTAATAGTAAACGGAATTATTTTATTCTCCGATTTTCTAAAAACTTGTAACTCCACCTGTGTATTAGGCTCACCCTTTAGAATTTTTAAGATATGGTTATTAGTTATATCTTCGCCGTACAAGGTGTCATTATTGGCCATTAGAATTCTATCCCCAGCTTTGATACCTGCTCTTAAACTGGGCCCGTTATCTAAAACTTTAATCACTGTAAGGGAGTCTTTAATGAGTCGAAATTGAATTCCAATCCCAACAAATTTCCCATTCATAGTTTCCGTTATTTCTTCTCTGTCCTTAGCAGGAATATATACAGAATGTGGATCTAACTTTCTCAGCATATTTTTGATAGTACCATCCAGCAGGCTATCGGTATCTACATCGTCAACATATTCATACTGTATATAATTGATCAGTCTCTTTATTTTCTTTTCCTGAGGAGTTCCTCCAAAAAAGGCAATGGTTTTCTTTTGATAATCCAAAGAACTACCTAAAAAGATTCCAAAAGCGATAGCAATAGCTAACAGCAGAGGAAGATATATTTTTGTTTTATTAGTCATCTAAACTTAGTTCTAAAATTTCGATATTGGCAGTTTTTAAAAATTCTACGCCTTCAATATCCTTATAGGCAATTGAATATACTAATCTTTTAATTCCGGCCTGCAGTATTAATTTACTACAGTCCTTACAAGGTGACAAAGTTAAATAAAGCGTTGCTCCATGGCAAGACTGGGTTGAAGAAGCAACTTTCAACAGAGCGTTTGCTTCTGCGTGCAATACATGCCATTTTGTATTTCCTTCATCATCCTCACAACAGTTGTCAAATCCGGTTGGCGAACCGTTGTAGCCATCAGAAATGATCATTTTATCTTTAACAATCAAAGCTCCAACCTGCTTCCGTTCACAATGAGATAACTTTGCCCATTCTTTCGCCATTTTTAAATAAGCCAGGTCGTATCTCTTTTGTTTTTTATCTGACATTCACAACTATTTATTGATTTAGACATTGTACAAGCGAAAATATAAAACTTTAAATTCAATGGTGTTAAAAAATTACCAAAATTTTCGTTCAATTAGCATAGGAATAATAAGGCCAATTACCACGGAAGATGCAACGAGTACCATATCTCGTTTTTTAATTTTAAACAGATTTAAAACAAAGAAGCCCAAACTAAAAATAATGAGCACAACCACAATTTGTGCTATTTCAATACCTAAGGCAAACTCCATTATTGGTAAAAATTTCTGATCTGTATCATCAATCAAAATTCTTATTGCGCCCGAAAAACCCAAACCATGGATCAGTCCAAAAGTAAACGCAAAAAACGAGCCAATAGTTTTATTTTTATATATTTTTTTTGAAGTTGATATATTGTAAAAGGCCGTAATAAAAATTGTCAGAGGGATCAGAAATTCAACGATATCCATTTTTACATAAATCAAATGATAGGTGGATAATGTCAGTGTTAAGGTATGACCTATGGTAAAAAATGTAATTAACCAGAGTGCTTTTTTCCAATCTTTAAAACCGTAATTAATCGTTAATACGATAAAAAACAGCACGTGATCATAGGCTTGTACGTCTAAAACATGTGTCAGACCAAATTCTGTGTAAAATATAAATTCATCCATTTTAGAATTTCATTTTTTTTAATAGATCCCATAATACAATGCCGCAACTTACGGAAATATTTAAAGAATGTTTTGTTCCAAACTGAGGAATCTCAAGACAGAAATCTGAAGCAGAAACAACTTCTTGCTGAACTCCTTTTACTTCATTTCCAAAAATTATGGCATAACGCTCGTTATTTTTAATCTCGAAACTTTCCAGGGATGTACTTTTATCTGTTTGCTCTACAGCAACGATATTCACATCATTTTCTTTCAATTTCTCTATCAGTTCGATAATGTTATCACAATATTCCCAATCTACTGACTCTGTTGAGCCTAAGGCTGTTTTGTGAATTTCTTTCTGTGGAGGAATGGCGGTAATGCCGCATAAATAGATTTTATTGACCAAAAAAGCGTCACTTGTTCTAAAAACTGAGCCTATATTGTTTAAGCTTCTGATATTATCTAAGATTACTATAACCGGAATTTTTTCAGCCTCTTTAAATTCTGCAATATTTATTCGTCCTAATTCACTATTTTTCAGTTTTCGCATTTTATTTTTGTCCTTATAGTTTGAATTAACTTGGTCTGATCTTTGGTATAAAATTATATCTTTGTGGCTATCCGAAGGCTAGATATATTATCCAATTTAAAAATAAATTGAAGCAAAAGAAAATATAAAAGTAAAGATTTAAACTTTAATACAAAATTCCCAAAATTGGCAAAAATAAGAGCGAAGAAAGTTACCCCTTTAATGCAACAATATAATAATATCAAGATTAAATACCCTGATGCGATGTTGCTTTTTAGAGTAGGTGATTTCTATGAAACTTTTGGTGATGATGCCAAAAAAGCTGCGGGTATTTTGGGGATTGTATTGACCAAAAGAGGTGCGGGAAGTGATGGCGAAACGGCTTTGGCCGGATTTCCTCACCATTCTTTGAATACTTATTTACCAAAACTTGTGAAGGCCGGGTTACGAGTGGCCATATGTGATCAACTGGAAGATCCTAAAATGACAAAGACCATTGTTAAGAGGGGAGTAACTGAGTTGGTTACACCGGGAGTTTCCTTAAATGACGAAGTTTTACAATCAAAGCAGAATAATTTTTTAGCAGCGATTCATTTCGGAAAAAAATATATTGGAGTTTCTTTTTTAGATGTCTCTACCGGCGAATTTTTAACTGCACAAGGGAATCTTGAATACATTGATAAATTGTTGCAAAACTTTGCACCGAGCGAAGTTTTAATACAAAAACAAAATAAAGCAGTATTCAAAGATAAATTTGGTGAACAATTCCACACTTTTTATTTAGAAGATTGGATCTTTAAAATTGACTATGCCAAGGATAACTTAACCAGTCATTTTAAAGTAAAATCTTTAAAAGGTTTTGGAATAGATGACTTGAATGAAGGAATTATTTCTGCGGGAGCCGTCTTATTTTACTTATCAGAAACTCAACATAATAAATTAGAACATATCATCAATATTAGCAGGATCGTTGAAGATGATTTTGTATGGATGGATAAGTTCACAATTCGAAATCTCGAATTGTACAATGCTGGATCAACAGAAGCGGTGACAATGATAGACATCATTGATAAAACAATTTCCCCAATGGGAGGCAGACTTCTGAAACGTTGGTTGGCACTTCCTTTAAAGAACATAGAAGAAATTAAAAAGCGTCACGAAACAGTAAAATATTTTATCGAAAAAGATAGTTTTCATAAGGCAATTAATTATCAAATAGATCAAATAAGTGATCTGGAACGCCTTATTTCAAAAGTAGCTACGGCTAAAATTAACCCTAGAGAAGTTGTGCTTTTAAAAGACTCTTTATCTGCAATATTACCGATAAAAGAGGCCTTGTTAGAAAGTAATAATAACACTCTTAAAAACTTAGGAGATCATATCAGTAGTTGCGAACTGTTAATTGATAAAATATCAACAACATTATTTCAGGACGCTCCGGTAAATATAAACAAAGGGAATGCAATTGCCATCGGCGTATCAAATGAATTGGATGAGTTACGAGAGATTTCATCTGCAGGTAAAGAATATTTGGAGGCAATGGTGCAAAGGGAAATTGGACGGACGCAGATATCAAGTTTAAAAATTGCTTTTAATAATGTATTTGGATACTATATTGAGGTAAGAAATACACATAAGGAAAAAGTGCCTGAGGAATGGATAAGGAAACAAACCCTTGTTTCGGCCGAGAGATATATTACGGAAGAGCTCAAAGAATATGAAGAGAAAATTTTAGGAGCTCAGGAAAAAATTGGTAGAATAGAACAAGAACTATTTGTTGAATTGCTTCATTTTATTTTGCCTTTTATCCGGAAAGTTCAGGAAAATGCCCAAATAATTGCTCAGATAGACTGTCTGAGTTCTTTTTCAAAAATTGCTAAAGAGAACAACTATGTACGGCCGATTATGGACGATTCCATGGAAATTCAAATTAAAAATGGGCGTCACCCGGTAATTGAAAAACAATTGCCTTTGGGCGAAGAATATATAGCCAATGATCTGGTGTTGAATAGAAATCAACAGCAGATCATTATGATCACCGGACCTAATATGAGTGGTAAATCTGCGATCTTACGTCAGACAGCCTTGATCGTTCTATTAGCTCAAATTGGAAGTTACGTCCCGGCTCAGAATGCAAAAATTGGCGTGGTGGATAAGATATTTACTCGGGTTGGTGCAAGTGATAATATTTCAATGGGGGAATCTACTTTTATGGTGGAGATGAATGAAACAGCGAGTATATTGAATAATTTATCTGAAAGAAGTTTAATTCTTCTTGATGAAATTGGTAGAGGAACAAGCACATATGACGGGATCTCAATTGCCTGGGCTATTTCTGAATATATTCATGAACATCCTTCAAGATCGAAAACATTATTTGCCACTCATTACCATGAGTTGAATGATATGAGTGAAACCTTTGAGCGTATTAAGAACTTTAATGTTTCGGTAAAAGAACTGAAAGATAATGTGATTTTTTTAAGAAAGTTAGTGCCGGGTGGAAGCGAGCACAGTTTTGGAATTCACGTTGCGAAATTAGCCGGAATGCCAACGGCAGTATTGCATCGGGCGAATAAAATGTTAAAGCATTTAGAAAAAAGTCATGCATCAGAGGATATTCAGGAAAAACTTAAAAGTGCTTCTCAGGAAGATATGCAGTTGAGTTTTTTTAAATTAGATGACCCCTTATTGGAAGAGATCAAAGAAGAAATTTTAACGACAAATATAGATACACTAACTCCAATAGAAGCTTTGATGAAATTGAATGAAATTAAGCGGATGTTGGTAAAAAAGTAATTTTTAAATAAATTTTCCGGAACTACCCGGCACATGATTTGAAATAAATTGAACAATATGTCTCATTTTTCAAATCTGCATTTTCCAAATCAGCTAATTGTATTACATTTGTAGTGTAAATTGAATACTATGTTTTTATTTATAAGCGGAGGTGAAATATTTATTATACTCGTTATCGTGGTTATGTTGTTCGGTGCGGATAAAATTCCTGAGTTGGCAAGAGGTTTGGGAAAAGGAATGCAACAATTGAAGAATGCCACCAATGAGGTAAAAAAAGAAATTACAGAAACTGCGAAAAAACAAGGGATTGATACTGATTTCACTCGTGATATTAAAAATGATTTTACCAAAATAAAAAACAAGGTTAAGGACAATATTGACGATGTTACCGGTCCGATAAAACGTAATTTATAAATTGAACCTTCTCGAGAATATTATTCAAAAGGATAAAGAGTTTCTTATTTTTCTAAATGCGCTTGGCAATGAATCCTGGGATTCTTTTTGGTTAGTTGTCACCAATCAATTTAGTTGGTTTCCGCTTTACCTGATTTTTTCTTATTTGATATTTAAGTCTTATGGCTGGAAAAAATTAGTTGCTTTATTAATTTTTACAGGACTTTTAATAACATTTTCAGATCAGTTTGTAAATTTTATTAAGAACTTTTTTCAAAGATTAAGACCCAACAATGACCCATCTATCAATCAAATTATTCGTATTGTAAAGAATTCGGGAGGTTACAGTTTTGTATCCGGGCATGCCACAAGCTCCATGGCGGTTAGTCTTTTTGTTTTTTTAACTTTAAAAAAGTATTATAAATACATCTTATTAATTTTCTTTTGGCCCTTATTTTTTGGATATAGCAGAATCTATCTCGGTGTGCATTTTCCGGTCGATATATTGTCGGGATTTTTTTTGGGAGCAATAATCGGAACAGTTTTCTATAAACTGAGTTTGTTGATCCTCCAAAAAGTTAAATGACCTTATGGGCTTAATACATTTTAGATAACCATTAAATTACAACCTCGAATATCTGAATTATCAAATCTGCCCATAAGTTCAAATGTTCCATTTGCATTTATTTTTCCTAAATCCTGCGTAGCAATGAACGAGCAAGAATTAATATTAGCCAGATCCACAATATTTAAACCACCAGTTTTTGTGGGCGGTAATAGAGTTAAGGGGTCTTCGGGATCGCGAACAACAATTCTCATCCATGGAGGGGTTTCAAAATGGCCGTTTCCTTTGGAATATGCTTGTGATAATAATTCGGTCATGCCATATTCAGAATGAATTTTATCCACTCCAAATCCCATGGATAAACGCTTATGCAGCTCTTCACGTATCATCTCTTTGCGTTTTCCTTTCATTCCCCCGGTTTCCATAATGATGGTATTTTTGAGATCGAATTCAAATTTACGCACCAGGTCCAGAAGGGCATAGGATACACCAATTAAAAGTACTTTTTTATTTCTTTTATTTAGCTTAATCAGTTTATTGGACAAATTTTCTAAATCATTAAGATAAAACCCACTATCGGATGATTTACTTTTTTTAATTAAATCATCCACCATATAAATCAATGATGACCCTTCACGTTCCATATAACCGGGTAAAAGAGCAAGGATGGTATAGTCTTTAATATCCCCATAAAAATGTTCAAAACCTTTAATATAACTCAGTTTGTAGACGTTGAGATCACTTACGTAATGCTTGCTTTGTACATTTCCAGTTGTTCCACTACTTAAAAATTTTTTATCTATTTTATCAGCTGAACTAACTATTTGATGGGTTTTAAAAAATTGAATGGGTAAAAAGGGAATTTGACGGAAATGGATTATTGATTTTGGTTCGATACCCAGTTCATTCAAATAACTTGAATAGACCAGGCAATTCAAAGCTTGATGTTGAAAAACCTCTAAGGCTAAATTCTCAAAACCGATTTTTATATTTGGATCGAATATTTGAGAAATTATCATACCAACGTTTTAAACAAAAGTAGCTCTTTTTTACGCAACCAATTTGTAATAAAACATCTTAAAAGAGCAATTAGTAAAGAATTTTAGTTAAAAATACCTGTGAAAAGAATTTTTTTTGTAATTTTTAGTTTTATTATATTTGTCTCTTGTTCAAGCGATGATGGGCCCACCTATCATTATGAATTGTTGGCAATTGAGGACGTAAGCTTACCTGAAAATTTTGAGTATGGTAAAATTTATGAGGTGAGTTTGAAATATATTCAACCTGATGATTGTTATATTAGTAGCGATGTACTGTATGAATATGATAATGAAATGAGAAACGTGGCCGTTATCACGACGGTTTTGGATGACAAAGATTGTTTTTCTTCTGATTTTGAAGATGAAATTTCTTTTAGAGTTCAGGCGTTACAGACAGAGACTTACGTTTTTAATTTTTGGCAAGGAGAAGATGAAAATGGAGAACCTATTTATTTAACAAAAGAAGTACCAGTTATAACAAATAATTAAAATTCCTCTATGAGTTTACACCAACTCATAATAAATTGTAAAAAAAGAGATATTAAATCTCAATCAGAAATTTACCATCTATTTGCTGGTAAACTTTTTGCGTTGTGCTTAAAATACTCGAAAACGAAACAAAGTGCGGAAGATAATTTACAAGATGCCTTCATCACTATTTTCGATAAAATTGATCAATATAAGTTCAAAGGATCCTTTGAAGGATGGATGAAAAGGATTGTAATCAATACATCTTTACAGACATACAGAGAAAAGAATGTTTTGAACCTAGTTGAAGAGAATTATCCGGATGAGGTTGAAGTTGAGATTGATGAAGATGAGCTATCCTTGGATTTTTTATTGAAGATCATTCAGCAATTACCGGAGAGGTACAGGATGGTTTTTAATTTATATGTTTTGGATGGATACTCTCATAAAGAAATATCTGGAATGTTGGGAATTGCAGAAGGTACGTCGAAATCGAATTTGTCGAGAGCAAGGTTAATATTAAAGGATAAAATTGAGTTGAATCAACAAAAACAAATAGTTGGTCCATCCTAATTAATGCAGTTGTATAAATGTTAGAAAGAAAAAATATCGATAGAGTTTTTCAAGAAAACTTAAAAGACTTAGAAATTAATCCAAGCAAACATGTTTGGAATGGTATCGAGTTGTATTTGACTGAACAACCCATGAAGAAATCTATTCCTCTTTGGCAACGTTTTAGTGGTGTTGCAGTTATCTTTATTTTATTTTTTATGGGAGGCGTTTGGTATTATAATTTGAATTCTATTAGCAACGTGGAGCCTGACAATATTATAACCGAATCAAATTTCAATAATTCAGAGTCAGATAATAAGACTCCGATAGATCAGGGTGATAGTGAGCTTCAAAAGAGCATCGTAAAAACGGTGAGTTCAGAAAACACAAGGATGGCACATGATCTGGAATCCACGGTTTTTGTTAAGAAACCAAATAATAATGTAATTGTTACTTCTGATGACATATCTTCAATTTATAAAACCATCGACAGCAAATATGTTATTGATAAGAGCGATTTTCTCAAAAGCCTAAAATCAAATGAGAATTTGATTTCTAATATTGATCCTGTTAATGTAAAAGAAGATAGGAAGTCTATGAGAAGTAAATGGTCTATCGGGACAACAATAGCACCAATTTATTATAATACATTGCGATCCGGTTCTCCAATAAGTGAGGAGCTATCGAATAATTCAAAATCAAGTGATAATGCCTTATCAGTTGGTCTTAAATTAAATTATCAGATCAATAGAAAATTTAACGTACAATCCGGTGTAAATAAAGTGGAGTTGGCATATACTACCAGTAATGTGAATGCTACTGCTACTACTTCAAAAATTGCAGCTAACAACAATATTACAAAATCTGGAATTATACTATCGAACTCTGGCAATAAGAACAGTGATAGCAGGAGCTCTTCTATTGCACAGGGTAAATCAAATTTGTCCGGAGAACTTAATCAATCCATTGAATATTTTGAGCTTCCAGTTGAAATGAAGTACAATTTATATGAAAGTAAGTTTGGTGTTGGTTTGGTTGGTGGATTTAGTACATATGTTTTGGCTAAAAATTCCATTTATATGGTTACGCAAGATCAAATTACGGATCTGGGTAGTGCGAGTAATTTAAACAGTGTAAATTTTAGTGGGAATTTAGGTGTTGACTTCGATTATAAAATTAATAAGAACTGGTACCTTAATGTAGCTCCTATGTTTAAATACCAATTAAACACTTATTCAAATAATGCTGGAAACTTCCAGCCCTATTACTTTGGTATTTATTCAGGTCTGAACTATAGATTTTAATTACTGAATAGATCAATTTTAGAAACGTATTTAAGAAGCTGGACTATTATTAGTTCGGCTTTCGTATTTATTAGATCAATAAAATATGATCAAAATAAATCAATGGAATTGATAATTGTATAATAATTACCATTAATTTTACAGATATTTTAAAATAGATCAAATGGCTATAGATATTAAAAATGTTTTTGAATCCTTAAAACTATCTGAATTGAACAATGGCGTATCCACTGGATCCGACAGTTTTGGAAGTGGTGAAATTATAGAATCCTATTCGCCGACAGATGGGAAACTCATAGGAAAAGTCATCGCTGCGTCAAAAGAGGACTATCAAAAAGTGATGCAAGTTGCTATGACATCCTTCAAATATTTTAGAGTTGTGCCTGCACCTCAAAGAGGGGAGCTGGTTAGACAATTTGGAGATAAACTCAGGGAGTTGAAACAACCGTTAGGAGAGCTGGTATCCTACGAAATGGGAAAATCATTGCAGGAGGGATTGGGCGAGGTTCAGGAAATGATTGATATCTGTGATTTTGCAGTTGGGTTGTCACGACAACTTCATGGTCTTACGATGCACTCAGAACGCCCCGGACATAGAATGTACGAACAATATCATCCTTTAGGCGCTGTAGGAATTATATCAGCTTTTAACTTTCCTGTTGCTGTTTGGGCATGGAATACTGCCCTTTCCTGGGTTTGTGGAGATGTTTGTATTTGGAAACCAAGCGAAAAAGTTCCACTTTGCTCTATAGCTTGCCAAAATATAATTGCTGATGTTTTAAAAGCGAATAACATGCCGGAAGGAATTTCTTGTATTGCTAATGGTAACTATAAAGTTGGAGAGTTGCTGGCCAATGATTCTCGAATTTCCTTAATTTCTGCTACAGGGTCTATCCGAATGGGAAAAATTGTCGCACAAAATGTAGCCAAAAGATTAGGCCGGTCATTATTGGAGTTAGGAGGTAATAATGCCATAATAGTCACTCCTGATGCGGATATCAAAATGACCGTAATAGGAGCTGTTTTTGGGGCCTGCGGAACCGCTGGACAGAGATGTACTTCTACCAGAAGATTGATTATTCATGAGGACGTTTATGATAAGGTGAAGAATGCTATCGTTGATGCCTATAAACAATTGAAAATAGGAGATCCACTGGATGAAAATAATCATGTTGGCCCTCTAATAGATAAAGATGCGGTAAAAATGTACTTGTCTGCTCTAGAGCAGTGTGTGGAAGAAGGAGGGAAAATAATTGTAGATGGAGGTGTATTGGAAGGAAATGAGTACGATAGCGGATGTTACGTTAAACCTGCTATTGTTGAGGCGAAGAATGAATATGAAATAGTTCAACATGAAACATTTGCCCCAATTTTGTATTTGATTAAATATTCAGGAAATGTCGAAAATGCCATAGAAATCCAAAATGGAGTTGTTCAGGGTTTATCCTCTGCTATAATGACCTCTAACTTACAAGAAGCTGAAAAATTCCTGGCGGTTACAGGCTCAGACTGCGGTATTGCGAATGTAAATATTGGCACTTCCGGCGCTGAAATAGGGGGTGCTTTTGGTGGTGAGAAAGAAACGGGCGGTGGAAGAGAATCCGGATCGGATGCGTGGAAAGTTTATATGCGACGTCAAACAAATACAATAAATTATACCGATAATTTGCCCTTGGCACAAGGAATAAAATTTGATCTTTAAGTGAGTTATTACAGGATTTATAACATGGGTGATATTATAGGGAGTTACATTTAATTTACAACGACACCCCTTGCCGCCATGGTATGAAATCATTTTGATTATTAAGGGTCGACTTGGTTTTAATTGTACCACTTGCAACTTCTATTATAAATTCAAGTAATTTCTCTGCCATATCCTCGATAGTTTTTTCTCCTCTAATGACTGATCCTGTGTCTATATCAATTATATCAGACATTGATTTTGCCAGCTCAGAATTTGATGAAACTTTTATTACGGGTGTAATTGGATTGCCCGTTGGCGTTCCTAAGCCCGTGGTAAACAAAACTATATTGGCTCCCGACCCAACCATCGCCGTGGTACTTTCAACGTCATTTCCGGGAGTACATAATAAATTCAGTCCTTTTTTAGACAAATATTCTCCATAGTTCAATACGTCAACAATAGGCGAAGTTCCACCCTTTTTAGCCGCACCTGCCGATTTCATTGCATCCGTAATCAAGCCATCTTTGATATTACCGGGAGAGGGGTTCATATCAAAACCTGAACCGGCATCTATTACCGATTTTTCAAAAGCTTTCATGAGAGATAAAAATTTTTCAGCACTGGCTTCATCTTTGCATCGATTAACTAATTCTTGTTCAACACCACAAAGCTCAGGAAATTCAGAGAGGATTGCAGTGCCTTTTAAGGCTACTAACAAGTCGGATAAATGGCCTAATGTTGGATTTGCTGAGATCCCTGAAAACCCATCCGATCCACCGCATTCCAGACCAACGTTAAGTTTAGATAAGGGTGCAGGTTTTCTTTCTAAGATATTTGCTTGTTTTATGGCTTCAAAAGATTCTTCAATGATCACACTGAGCATATGATCAATCGTGCCCATTTTCTGCTGTTCATAAATAAGAACAGGTTTTTTATTATTTGGGTTGATCTCTTTCAGTGTATTTTCAAATAGGTCTATTTGTAAATTTTGACAACCCAGGCTTAAAACAGTAGCCCCTGCCACATTTGGATTGTTTACATAGCCTGCCAATAATTTTGCAAGGGCTTCAGCATCTTGTCGAATTGCCCCACAACCACCTTGATGCGTGATGAACTTTACGTCTATATTTTCGAAAACTTCTTTGGAAGTGGATTTTTCATTTTGAAAGGATTCTTTTTCTCCCTTCACTAAGGAGCGCAACAAAAGTTGATGTTTACTCTCCTTCTTTTTTAGTAATTCCTTTTCAAAAATATCTTTTAGAATTTCAATATTCCGATTCTCACAAAATACCAAAGGGAAAAACAACCAGACATTTGCCGTTCCAACTTGCCCATCGGCTCTGTGATAGCCCAAGAATGTTTTATCGATCCATTTATCAATATTAGGAGGTGTCCACTCTATACCAGCTGTTTTTTTATGTACTTTTTCACTTTGGTGTTTAACATTCTCCGTAGTGATCACCTCTCCTTTTTCTATGAGTTGGTTAGCTCTCCCAACCAAAACACCATACATGATGATTCTCTCGTCTATATCGAATTTAGTCAATGCGATTTTATGTTTTGCCTTTGTGTCTTTTAAAATAGCAAGGTCTTCTCCATTGAACTGTATTACTTCTTCAGAGATAAGATCTACCAAAGCAACGGCTACATTATCTAAAGGATGTACTTTTATTAACTTCTTCTGCACGATAAAATAGTTTCAATTAGTTTAATATTTTTTGCTAAAATTTACAAATCCTTTTTCAATTCCGTTTTCATCAATTTCTTTCAGGGCCAATGCAATAGCATCAGTTAAAGAATCTATTTGGGTTAGGTCAACCCCCCAAAGAGTTTCATTCTTTAGAGCGGCATTCGAAATTTCTATATAGTTGTTTAAACTCCAAATTTCGGAAAAGGTATCTACAATGGCAACATCGTCATTGACAGGTAAATTCTCCCCACGCCAATCTCCTTTATAAAACCGAATTAAACATGCAAAGGCAAAAGTTAAACCTGTGGGAAGTTTATGATGAATAGATTCGTATTCTAATAAACTTGGCATTACCCTCACCTTAAATTTTGAGATGGAATTTAATGCAATACTTGCCAGCATGTGTTTGATATAAGGATTTCTAAAACGATCCAGAACTTCTTCTGAAAAACTGTTGAGTTCTTCTTTGTCCATATCCAGAGTGCCTAAGATCTCTTCAAAAACAACTTTGTTTATAAATTCGCCCGTAAATTTATTATCTATAGTTTCTTTAACGGTAGTGTTCCCGTATAATATTGAAAATGGTACCATTGCGGTATGCGCTCCGTTAAGTATTCTTACTTTTCTGGTTCTATAGGGCTGCATATTCTTCACGATCGATACATTTAGATCAGTTTTATCAAATGGTAATTTATTCTTTAGATCTTCACCACCTTCAATAACCCATAAGAAGAAAGTCTCTGCCGTAACAATGAGTTTATCTTCATAATCGATTTGCTTTGAATATTCCTCTATTTGATCTTTTGGATAGCCCGGTACAATTCTATCTACTAAAGTATTGTGAAAACTATTATGATTTAAGATCCAGGTCTTAAACCCTTCATCCAGCTTCCAGAGTGCAACATATTTTAAAATAATTTCTTTTAGGGTATCCGAATTGTGATTGATCAATTCACAAGGTATAATAGTGAGTCCCCTAGTTGGGTCTCCCTCAAAATGCTTAAATCTTTCATATAATAAGACGGTCAACTTTGCAGGAAAAGAACTTGGTGGCTGCATCTCCGGTTTGTCTGAATCCAGATAAGTGATCCCGGCTTCCGTAGTATTAGAAATTATAAAAGACAATTCTTCCTCTTTTGCTAAATTTAAATAATCACTAAAATCAGCATATGGATCCACACCTTTCACAATATTGGTAATTAGCTCCTTTTCCTGAATCTGCTGTCCTTTTTTTACGCCTTTCATAAATAATGTAAACAAGCCATCCTGATCATTTAACATCCCCACTAATCCCTTATCAATAGGTTGAACAACTGCTATACCGGCATTAAAATCACAGTAAGCATTTAATTTTTGGAAGGCATAATCCACGAAGGCTCTTAAAAAATTACCTTCCCCGAATTGAACAATTTTAATTGGGAGGTCTTTATCGAGATCAAGATTTTTTCTATTAAGTTTTTTCATTTTTTAAATCGATATTAGAGTGTATCCGGATTAAACTTTCAATTTCCAAGGGAGTGACATTTCACAGAATAATTACAGATCAAATAATTCCGGTAACCACAAACTTAATTGCGGAAAATAAGTAACCAAAAACAAGGCCAAT